>Ga0209430_1000080_pt1 | contig 145443 bp, 115 predicted proteins | sample BarGraIncub1133A_FD_184504 | JGI IMG/M metagenome (GOLD analysis project Ga0209430, IMG submission 184504) | Arctic peat soil microbial communities from Barrow, Alaska - Barrow Graham LP Incubations 11-33A (SPAdes) (version 2) | ecosystem: Environmental > Terrestrial > Soil > Wetlands > Peat...
CACCTGTTCCGGATGTACCTCAAATACTGCGAAAACAAAGGTTGGAAAGTCAGTGTGACATCAACCAGTGAAGGAACTTCAGGTGGTTTCAAAGAAGTTATTTTCACCGTCAGCGGTGACAATGTTTACGGTATCCTTAAATATGAATCGGGCGTTCACCGTGTGCAGCGTGTACCGGCAACAGAAACACAGGGTCGTGTTCACACCTCTGCAGCTACAGTGGCCGTACTGCCCGAAATAGAAGAATTTGAGATTGATGTAAAGGAATCGGATATTCGTGTGGATACCTTCTGTTCATCAGGTGCAGGCGGACAATCGGTAAATACGACCTATTCTGCTGTGCGTTTAGTTCACATACCATCAGGAATCTCCGTCCAATGTCAGGATGAAAAATCGCAACACAAAAACAGAGAAAAAGCGTTGGTAGAATTACGTTCACGTATCTATAATATCGAACACCAGAAATACCTCGATGCCATAGGCACTAAACGCAAAACAATGGTCTCCACAGGCGACCGTTCAGCCAAAATCCGCACCTACAATTATCCCCAGGGACGTGTAACCGATCACCGCATCAATTTCACCATCTACAATCTGACAGCTTTTATGGGCGGAGATATTCAAGGTGTACTGGATCAGTTGATTATTGCTGAGAATGCGGAACGATTGAAAGAAAATGAATTATAATAATTTACTAAAATGAATAAACAGGAACTTTTTGAGCAGATCATGCATAAGAAATCTTTCTTATGCGTCGGCCTGGATACCGATATCCAAAAAATACCGGCACATCTTATGGGTGCAGAAGATCCCATTTTTGCTTTCAATAAAGCGATCATTGACGCCACGGCCGATTACTGCGTGGCATACAAACCAAATATGGCGTTCTACGAATGCCTGGGTGTTAAAGGCTGGACTGCTCTGGAAAAAACCGTCCGCTATATTCGTGAAACTTATCCGGAACAGTTTATCATATCCGATGCCAAACGTGGCGATATCGGAAATACCTCAGAAATGTACGCAAGCACTTTTTTTGAGGATCTGCCATTCGATGCAGTAACAGTAGCACCCTACATGGGAGAAGATAGCGTAAAACCATTTCTTACCTATCCGAACAAATGGGTTATCCTTTTGGCCTTAACCTCAAATAAAGGTTCCCAGGATTTCCAAATGACAGCTGATGCCAAAGGTGAACGGTTTTTTGAAAAAGTGCTGAAAAAATCAGGCAAATGGGCTACCGACGAACAAATGATGTACGTAGTTGGAGCTACCCAAGGCAGCATGTTTGAAGATATTCGCAAGATTGCACCCAATCATTTTCTATTGGTACCAGGCGTCGGTGCACAAGGCGGAAGTCTGGCTGATGTTGTTAAATATGGTATGAACAAACAATGTGGCTTGCTGGTCAATTCATCCCGTCAGATTTTATATGCAAGCAATGGCAAAGATTTTGCCTCATGTGCCCAGGTCGAGGCTATCAAAATCCAGGAAGAAATGGCTGGATATCTCACCCAATTAACATAAAGTGGATAAACGCAAAATTATAAATGACCCCGTTTTTGGCTTTATCAATCTTCCTTCCGGATTTTTGAATGAAGTTTTTCAACACCGCTACTTACAGCGTCTCACGCATATTAAGCAACTGGGTATGTCGACTTACGTCTATCCGGGAGCTCAACATACCCGATTTCAACATACCACAGGGGCCATGTACCTGATGGAAGAAGCCATTCAGCACTTGCGCAACAAAGGAAACATCATCACGCAGGATGAATCAGAAGGAGTGATTGCTGCAATCCTACTGCACGATATAGGTCACGGTCCTTTCTCACACGTTCTGGAAGATACCATTATACACGGTGTATCCCATGAAAGCCTGTCCCTGATGATGATGGAAAGAATGAACAAAGAGTTCGGGGGAAAACTGGATCTGGCCATCCGAATTTTTAAGGATGACTATTCCAAAAAATTCCTGCATCAGCTCGTATCTGGCAACCTGGATATGGACAGATTGGACTATCTGCGCAGAGACAGTTTCTTTTCCGGTGTCTCTGAGGGCAACATCGGTTCTGCCAGAATAATTAAAATGCTAAATGTGGTGGATGACAGACTAGTCGTTGAAGCCAAGGGCATCTATTCTATAGAAAACTTTCTACTTTCCAGAAGGTTAATGTATTGGCAGGTTTATTTGCACAAGACTTCGGTCGCTGCAGAAAAAATGCTCCAGAACTTACTTAACAGGGCCAGAGAATTAACCACTCAAGGTGTTGAAGTCGAAGCTTCAATTGCCCTCCATTATTTTCTTTCAGGCAAACAATCCACTGGCGTCATGTCAAATGAATCACTGGATTATTTTGAAGAATTGGACGATACAGATATTTGGTCTGCCATCAAAAAATGGCAGCATCACGAAGATTTTGTTCTTTCCACACTAAGTAAATGTTTGCTTCAACGAAAACTTTTTAAAATCGAGATGAGTAACGAAATGCCTGAGCAGAAGAGGATAAACGAGGATCTCGAAAAAATAATCACGATGTTTGGCATTTCTAAACAGGAGGCTGAATACTTAATCTCCTTAAGTTGCGTTTCTTCTAATATGTACAGCGAAAAGGACGACAGCATTGATATCTTGTATAATAATGGTGATATCAAGCCCATCACAAAAGCATCAGACATGCTCAATCTGGAATTGCTTTCCAGAGAGGTTGAGAAACAAATTTACTGTCATTTCAGATTTCCCTGATTCACTAAATAAAAATGTTTTTGACAGGCTTCCCCTGAAAATTGAGAATTAATAGCGATTATTTTGTATTTTTGCGCAAATTTTTTTGACTAATGGAATATACAGCTAAACAGCTTGCTTCATATTTATCTGGTGAGATTGAAGGTGACCCCGATGTTTCCGTCAATAACATATCAAAGATTGAAGAAGGGCTACCAGGAACCTTAACATTTCTGGCGAATCCCAAATATTCTCCATTCATTTATACCACCAAAGCCAGCATAGTCCTTGTAAATAAGGATTTTATTGCTGAACAACCTATTGAAGCCACCTTGATTCGGGTTGAAAACTCGTATCAGTGCCTGGCCAAACTTCTGACTTTAGTCAGTGAATCTAAAACCCGAAAAACCGGTATTCGCTCGATGGCATGCATTCATTCTACGGCCGTTTTGGGAGAGAATATTTATGTCGGGGATTTTGCCTGCATTGGTGAAAAAAGTCAGATAGGAAATGACACATTAATCTACCCGCATGTCTTTATAGGCGACGGGGTTAAAGTGGGTTCCAATTGTATTTTATATCCTGGAGTCAAGATTTATGACGATTGCATTTTAGGAAATAATTGTATATTGCAAGCCGGAGCTATCATCGGAGGCGACGGTTTCGGATTTGTTCCGCAAGGTTCCGGTGACTACCAAAAAATACCGCAAATCGGAAATGTGATTATTGAAGACAATGTGGAAATAGGTGCTAATACTACTGTTGATCGCGCGACCATGGGCTCAACCATCGTTCACCGTGGTGTCAAACTGGACAATATGATACAAGTAGCACACAATGTAGAAATTGGTGAAAACACTGTCATGGCTGCTCAATGTGGTATTGCAGGTTCCACCAAAATCGGGAAGAATTGCATGATTGGCGGACAGGTCGGATTTGCAGGTCATATCCATATTGCTGATGGCATGCAGATAGCAGCACAATCAGGCATTGCCAACAATCTGACAGATAATTCTACTCCATACATGGGTTCACCGGTTATTCCGGTCAAACAATTTGCCCGTGCAAATGTCATTTATAAAAAGCTGCCGGAGATTTCGATCGAAGTATCGAGACTTCGTAAAGAGATTGAAGAATTAAAAAAATATATAAAATAAATTATTCCGAATAATGGCAAATCAACTTACTATACAAAAAGATTTTTCTGTTTCAGGAAAAGGATTGCACACCGGACTTTACATTACAGCTCGTTTCTGCCCGGCAGAACCAAACACAGGCTATCGTTTTGTCCGTATAGATCTGGAAAATAGGCCCATCGTAGAAGCTTTGGCAGAAAATGTTCACCAAACCGAACGGGGCACTGTTTTAGAAAAAGGTGGCGTTCAAATCAGCACAATTGAACATGCTCTTGCCTCTTTATATGCTGCCGAAATAGATAACTGCCTCATAGAAATTGACGGACCGGAAATGCCAATTCTGGACGGAAGCGCCATCCAATTTGTCGATGCAATCAAAGAAGCCGGTTTAATAGAACAGGTTTATGATAAACAATATTACGTTGTTCGAAACAGAATTGAGGTCAGCGACCCTGAAACAGGAGCATCCCTCATTATCCTGCCTTATGACGGTTTTAGTATTACCACTCTGATCAGTTATGAATCCAGCATTTTGAGCAATCAATTTGCCAGATTGAACCAACTTTCAGATTTCGGAAAAGATATCGCTAACAGCCGCACATTCGTCTTCGTACGCGAGGTGGAACAGTTGCTCCAACACAATCTGATTAAAGGCGGTGACCTTGACAATGCTTTGGTCATTTACGACCAGGAAATTCCTCAGGAAAAACTCAACAGCATTGCCGATGCCATGAATATACCACACAAGCTGGTCAATCAGCTGGGATATATCAACAACAAACCCATACTTTACGATAACGAACCTGCCCGTCACAAACTACTGGATTTGGTAGGTGATATCGCATTGATCGGTAAACCATTGAAGGGTCATATTATCGCTACCCGTCCGGGTCATAAAATCAACAACCAGTTGGCCAGAATGATTCGCAAGGAAGTGAAAAGGCAAGAAGTACAGGCACCGATTTACAATCCTGAAGTGCCCCCCATCATGGACAACGTACGCATCAAGCAATTGCTGCCTCATCGCTGGCCCATCCAAATGGTTGATAAAATCATTGAACTAAGTAACAGACACATCGTGGGTGTAAAAAATGTAACCGGAAATGAAGAAATCTTCATGGGACATTTTCCCGATGAACCAGTTATGCCAGGCGTTTTACAAATAGAAGCTATGGCTCAGACAGGAGGTTTACTCATCCTCAAATCGGTACCAGATCCTGAAAAATATTCCACTTACTTCATGAAAATTGACAATGTGAAATTCCGTCACAAAGTTGTCCCTGGCGATACATTAATATTCAGACTGGATCTGATGACAGAAATTCGCCGTGGTATTGTAACTATGAAAGGTTATGCATTTGTAGGTGACAAGATTGTTTCTGAAGCTGAATTTATGGCTCAGATCATTAAAAATAAGTAACTATTTTTTCGAACAAAGGCCGGATTTCCGGCAAACATAAGAAATATGAAACAACCTTTGGCTTACGTTCATCCTGATGCTAAAATTGCGCCAAACGTAGTAATTGAACCTTTCGTTACAATAGACAAGAATGTCATTATAGGTGAAGGTACAAGAATAGCCTCAAACGTCACCATTTTGGAAGGAACACGTATTGGTAAAAATTGCGTAATCTTTCCTGGTGCAGTTCTTGGAGCCGTTCCTCAGGATCTAAAATTTGCCGGAGAAGAGACTACAGTTGAAATCGGTGATAACACCACCATCCGTGAATATGTCACCATCAACCGTGGTACTGCAGCAAAAGGGAAAACAGTTGTAGGCAGCAACTGTCTGGTCATGGCTTATTGCCACATTGCACATGATTGTGTAGTTGGTGACAATGTCATTATGTCCAATAGCACACAATTGGCGGGAGAAGTCGTCGTTGACGACTGGGCCATCATCGGTGGTGGTACGCTAGTTCACCAGTTCTCTCACATCGGTTCACATACCATGATTCAGGGTGGTTCCAAAATAAACAAGGACGTTCCGCCTTTCATCAAGGCTGCCCGTGAACCTATCGCCTATTGTGGAATCAACTCAATCGGGTTGCGAAGAAGGAATTATTCCAACGAACAGATACGTGATATTCAGGAAATTTATCGTTATCTTTACCAATCGGGGCTCAACAACAGCGATGCTATAGAACGCATTGAGGCTGAATTACCTGCAACCAAAGAACGCGATGAAATACTACTGTTTGTGAAGAATACCCCCCGCGGAATTATTAAAGGCTATTTTTAATTAAAAAAACAACAGAATTTTTATGGTTTACAAGTTTCGGATCCTGTCGGATGAAGTTGATCAATTTACCCGCGAAATCGCGATCAGCTCAGATGCCACTTTCTTAGATTTACACAATGCCATTTTGGATAGTGTCGGCTATGCAAAAGACCAAATGACTTCTTTTTTCATTTGCGACGACGAATGGGAAAAGGGAGCAGAAGTCACCCTTATTGAAATGGACAGCAGCCCAGAAGTGGACAGCTGGATCATGGAGTCGACAAAATTGAGTGAGCTCATAGAAGACGAAGGTCAGAAATTATTATATGTTTTTGATTATCTCACTGAAAGGGTCTTTTTCATGGAAGCTTTCCAATTTGTTATTGGTAAAGATTTTGCACAAGCTAAATGCCTGCTATCGGAAGGTGATGCTCCTGTACAAATTTTGGAATTTGATGACATTACAGCACTGGATACCACTCCAAAAATCAATTTGGATGAAGATTTTTACGGCGACCAGGATTTTGACATTGATGAACTGGATGCTGAAGGATTCTCAGGTCTGAACGATGACATTGTCGACCCAGCTTCACTCAATGATATCATCTAATAATAGTGTAAAAACACTCGTGGTATTGACCGGACCAACCGGTGTAGGAAAAACAGAACTCAGCCTTCGTATAGCCGAATCGCTGGGTTCTCCTGTTTTATCCTGCGACTCCCGACAACTATTTCGTGAGCTACCAATTGGCACAGCAGCTCCTACTAAGGAGCAGCTCGAACGGGTGCAACACTATTTCATCGGTACACATTCCATCAACGATTATTACAGTTCAGCCAAATACGAGGAGGAAGTCCTCCATCTCCTGGAAAACGAACTCTTCCCCCATCACAACACCATCCTGATGACAGGAGGCTCCATGATGTATATTGACGCCGTATGCAAAGGCATCGACGATATGCCGGATGTGGATGAACAACTGCGAAAAGAGTTAATTTCACAATTTCAGACGGAAGGTCTGGATTACTTATTGGCAAAACTGAAGTTGCTGGATCCAGAATTTTACAATCAGGTGGATCAGAAAAACCACAAACGAGTCATTCATGGTCTGGAAATTTGTCTGATGACAGGAAAACCATTTTCTACATTCCGCCAGAATACCGCCAAGTCAAGATCTTTCAACATCATCAAGATTTGCCTGAACCGCGACCGGACAGAATTGTATGGACGCATTGACCAAAGGGTGTTGGAAATGATGCAGCAAGGTCTGCTGGAAGAAGCCCGCAAAGTCTACCCCTTCCGTAACCTGAACGCCTTGAACACAGTCGGCTTTAAAGAAATGTTCGCTTATTTTGACGGAGAAATTTCTCTGGATGAAGCCATTGCGCGGATCCAGTACAACACCCATAAATATGCCAGAAAGCAACTAACCTGGTTTCGAAGGGACAAAGAATACAATTGGTTTCATCCCAATCAGACTACAGAGATCATTCAATTTCTGCAAACATCTTGTCCTGAAAGTTTTAATCCGATAGCTTAGCGCTAAAAAAGCAAAAATTGTGTCCATTCTGCATAAATATAGATGGGCTAATCCTTTTAATTCCCCTTAAAAAAGAGTAATTTTGGGGGCATTTTTAATTATTTTCTGATTTCAAATTATACTAATAAATATCAACTTATTATTCTTAAACTATGGCAGATAGCAAAGAAAAGTTATTTTCGGAATTTCCTCCGGTTTCCACCCAGGAATGGATGGACAAAGTCACTGTAGACTTAAAAGGAGCAGATTTTGAAAAGAGACTTGTATGGAAAACAAACGAAGGGTTTAATGTAAAACCTTTCTACCGTGCTGAAGATCTGGAAGGTATGAAAACCACAGATTCACTTCCCGGTGAGTTTCCTTTTGTACGCGGAACAAAAACAAACAACAACTGGTATGTTCGTCAGGACATCGAAGTTACAGACGCAAAAAAAACCAATGAAAAAGCATTGGACGTATTGAGCAAAGGTATCACTTCATTAGGTTTTGCTTTTTCTGGCAAAGATTTTGATGCGAAATCCATGGAAACTTTGTTGAAAGGCATCCAACTCGATTGTATTGAAATCAATTTTCGCACTTGTTATACAGAAGCTGCAAAAATAACCAGACTCTTGGTTGACTATGCAAAAGCTCAAAACTTCGCACCAGAGAAAGTGAAGGGTTCCATCAATTTTGACCCCTTCAAACGCATGATGATCAAAGGTTTTGATATAGATATTGACCTAAAGGCGGTCCTGAAAGAAACGTTCGAAGCAGCTGCAGAATTTAAAGGTCTCAAAGTATTCGGAGCCAATCCATACCTGTTCAACAATGCCGGTGCTTATTGCGCTCAAGAGCTTGGATACGGTCTTGCATATGGTAATGAATTCCTGACTCTTGCCACTGAAGCTGGTCTGGATGCAAAGGATGTTGCCAAAAAAATCAAATTCAACTTCGGTATTGGCACCAACTACTTTATGGAAATCGCCAAATTTAGAGCTGGTCGTTTGTTGTGGGCTCAGATCGTCAATGCCTATTTGCCTGCAGATGCTTGCAAGGGTGCAGCCAAGATGGATGTTCATGCCATAACCTCTGAATGGAACCAAAGCGTTTATGACGCTTACGTAAACTTACTTCGCAGCCAGACTGAAACCATGTCAGCTTCTATCGCAGGCGTTGATTCCATTTCTGTAACTCCATTTGATAACGCCTACAAAGCTTCAGATGAATTTTCAGAAAGACTTTCCCGCAACCAACAATTACTACTCAAGGAAGAAGCTCATTTCGACAAAGTCGTTGACGCTTCTGCCGGTTCCTATTATATCGAAAACCTGACAGCCTCCATTGCTGAACAAGCCTGGAAAATATTCTTGTCAGTGAACGAAAAAGGTGGTTTCTATGCAGCTTTAAAAGAAGGATTCATTCAAAATGAAGTGAATGCCTCCAACGAAAAACGTTTGAAGGACATTTCAAGCCGTCGTGAAATTCTTTTAGGTACCAACCAATTTCCTAATTTCAACGAATTCTCTTTGGAAAAAGTGGAAGCAGGTAAAAAAGAAACCCAATGCTGTTGCTGCAATAGTGAAAAAGGCAACCTGACTACGCTGCGTTTTGATCGCGGTAGTTCCGCCTTTGATACTTTGCGTTTAGCAACGGAACAATCCGGAAAACGTCCGAAAGTATTTATGCTCACCATCGGACATTTAAACATGAGATTGGCCCGCGCTCAATTCTCCGGCAACTTCTTCGGATGTGCAGGTTATGAATTGATTGACAATCTTGGATTTGAAACTCCTGAAGAAGGCGTTGCTGCAGCCTTTGCTGCCAAAGCCGACATCATCGTGATTTGTTCCAGTGATGAGGAATATGCAGAATTGGCTCCCAAAACATTCGAAGCCATCGGGAATAAAGCTATTTTCGTTGTAGCCGGTGCTCCCGCATGTACTGAAGACCTCAAGGCTATCGGCATTACCAACTTCATCAATGTCCGCACCAATGTTTTGCAGACATTGCAAGGATTCAACAAGCAATTAGGAATCAATTAAGAGAGTAACTATGAAACGAGCCCAAGAGTTTTCGCTCATAAAGTTAATTCATACATCGGCGAGTTACATCGAATACAAATTCATTAAAAATTAAGAATGAGATGAAACCAGATTTCAAAAATATAGATATAAAAAATGCCGGAATCGCTTCGACAGAGCCAAAAGCCTGGGAAAAAGCAAACGGCATTGAAAAAAACTGGAAAACGCCTGAACTGATTGACGTGAAACCGGTTTATACCAAAGCGGACCTTGAAGGCATGGAGCATTTGAACTATGCTGCAGGTATTGCCCCTTATTTACGCGGTCCTTACAGTGTCATGTACGCCATGCGTCCATGGACCATTCGTCAGTATGCCGGATTTTCCACAGCAGAGGAATCCAACGCCTTTTACCGTCGCAATTTGGCTTCCGGTCAAAAAGGTTTATCCGTTGCATTCGACCTTCCTACCCACCGTGGATATGATGCAGATCATGAACGTGTGGTTGGTGATGTTGGTAAAGCCGGGGTATCCATTTGCTCAGTGGAAGACATGAAAGTTTTGTTCGACGAAATTCCATTGAACAAAATGTCTGTTTCCATGACCATGAACGGTGCAGTTCTTCCCATTCTTGCCTTTTACATCAACGCAGGTCTGGAACAAGGAGCAAAACTGGAAGAAATGGCAGGAACCATCCAAAACGACATTCTGAAAGAATTCATGGTGCGCAACACCTACATTTATCCTCCGGAATTTTCGATGAAGATCATCGCTGACATTTTCGAATTTACATCTAAAAAAATGCCTAAGTTCAATTCCATTTCCATCTCAGGTTACCACATGCAGGAAGCCGGAGCTACAGCGGATATTGAATTGGCTTATACCCTTGCTGACGGACTCGAATACCTTCGTGCCGGTGTAAATGCAGGCATGGACATCGACTCCTTTGCTCCTCGCTTGTCTTTCTTTTGGGCCATTGGAATGAATCATTACATGGAAATCGCCAAAATGCGCGCTGCCCGTATGTTGTGGTCCAAGATCGTACAGAAATTTAATCCAAAAAATGCCAAATCGTTGGCTTTGCGTACCCACTGTCAGACTTCAGGTTGGTCACTGACAGAACAGGATCCTTACAACAACATTGGCCGTACCTGCATCGAAGCTATGGGCGCAGCATTGGGACATACACAGTCTCTTCATACCAACGCGCTTGACGAAGCCATCGCATTGCCGACAGATTTCTCAGCACGTATCGCTCGTAACACTCAGATTTTCATCCAGGAAGAAACCAACATCTGCAAGGAAGTTGACCCTTGGGCAGGTTCATTCTACATTGAATCCCTGACCAACGAACTGGCCGAAAAAGCATGGGCATTGATTGAAGAAGTGGAGAAACTGGGAGGTATGGCCAAGGCTATCGAAACCGGTATTCCTAAAATGCGTATTGAAGAAGCTTCAGCTCGCACACAGGCACGCATCGATTCAGGCAACCAGATTATCGTTGGTGTAAACCGCTACCGTCTGGAAAAAGAAGCCCCCATCGACATCCTTGAAATTGACAATACAGCTGTTCGCATACAACAAGTGGAACGCTTAAAACAATTGAAAGCAAACCGCAACGAAGCCGATGTGCAAGCCGCATTGGAAGCCATCACCAAGTGTGTGGAAACCAAAGAAGGCAACTTGCTGGAACTGGCCGTTGAAGCAGCCCGCGTTCGTGCCACCCTGGGCGAAATATCCTACGCATGCGAAAAAATTGTCGGACGTTATAAAGCAACCATTAGAACCATATCAGGCGTGTATTCATCAGAAACTAAGAATGATGCAGACTTTCAGAAAGCCTGCTCACTGGTTGAACAATTTGCAAAAAAAGAAGGCCGTCAACCTCGTATCATGATTGCAAAAATGGGTCAGGACGGTCACGACCGTGGTGCCAAAGTAGTCGCAACAGGTTATGCAGACTGTGGTTTTGACGTGGATATGGGACCTTTGTTCCAAACTCCTGCAGAATCAGCCAAACAAGCTGTAGAAAATGATGTCAACGTACTTGGCATCTCTTCCCTGGCTGCCGGTCATAAAACATTGGTTCCACAGGTTATAGAAGAACTTAAAAAGCTTGGTCGCGAAGACATCGTTGTCATTGCCGGTGGTGTTATTCCCGCTCAGGATTACGACTTCCTGTATAAAGCAGGTGTTGCCGGAATCTTTGGCCCTGGTACTTCTGTTGCAAAAGCAGCATGTACCATCATGGAAATTCTGTTGGAAGAATAAAATTCTTTTTACATACTTAATTATAAAACCTGTCCGGCAATCGGACAGGTTTTTTTGTATAAATCCATGATAATTTAAAATTATACAGCCCTAACCTTAATGAAACCTTAATTAAACTTGTATTTCCTTATTATTCTTTATTCGTTTTCTCAACTTTAATAATTATTAATATATTTGAATTCAGAAAGCTAAAAGCTTTACAGGCCATAATCTTTTGAATATCAGATTTATTACTTATTGTTTAGTCGTGTCAACAATTAGCAAATGAAGATGGAGAAGGAAAATAACGGTGAAACGTTTAAAATTGGTCTTTGTATGGCAGGGGCCGTATCGGCGGGAGCCTATACAGCTGGAGTTTTGGACTATCTGATTGAAGCACTGGAAACCTGGGACGTACAAAAAAGGAGTGGAAACCAAAATATCCCCACCCATAACGTCGTCATTGACGTTACGGGTGGTGCTTCTGCAGGTGGAATGACAAGTATAATACTTGCTTCCGCTGTTAACAATCCGATACCACCAGTCCAAAAATTAGAAGGAAATATCTTTCAACAAAAACCGGAGAACAAGTTTTATCATTCTTGGGTAGACCTCACTCAAGACGATATGTTCCCTGCCATGCTTAACAACAAAGACATCCATAAAAACGGCACTGTCACCTCCCTTTTAAACAGTGATTTCATTGATGATGTTGCCTCCAGACTTCAATATATTGATAAAGAAAAATGGCAATCCCGCACATATATCTCTGAGCACATGAAGGTTTTTGTAACGCTTTCCAATTTGAAAGGCTACGAATTCAATGTCGCATTCAAAGGCGACACAAATAAAACAACACCCTATTACATCAGCAGACACAACGACTATGCTTGCTTTATCCTCAACAAGAATCGCGAGCAGTATAGCAACGACGGTTGGATGCCGCTTGATTTCAAAAGCGGACTGAACGTCAATGTAGCCAAAGATGCAGCTATGGCTACAGGTGCTTTCCCGGTGGGTCTTCGTGCCAGAAGAGTGACCCGCGACGGTCTTTATGTAAATCAGCTAAGCTGGCTCAAAGACGTCACTAAGCTCAACCCTATTCTGGAAGGCGATTACGAATCACTTTTTGTGGACGGTGGGCTGATTAACAACGAACCTTTTGAACGTGTACGTGAATGTCTCATTGAACAGACTGGAGAAACCAAACCGGAGTATGAATCTTTTGAAAAATTCCGAAGTACGGTCATTATGATCGATCCATTTCCGAGCATGCCCGGAAATTTCAAGGACAATGACCAGATCGGCAACGTTACCGGCAACACTTTCTCCACCATGATGAACCAACTTCGGGACAAACCGGCTTCTTTGACAGATGCACTGGACTCGGACAATGCCGGTCAGTTTCTAATATCTCCCTCCAGAACCCTATTGGTAGGCAACGAATACAAACATCTGCAAGGTTCCAAAGCTATTGCTTGCGGTACTCTGGGTGGTTTTGGTGGTTTTCTAAACAAGGAGTTTCGCATCCACGACTTTTTCCTGGGCCGTGCCAATTGTGAAAAGTTCCTTCGAGACTACTTCACCGTTCCTGTAGATACCTCCAATCCTATTTTTCAGAATGGCTATCGGGATATTTCCAATACTAAATTCATTTCTCAGGTGGACGGCAAAAGGCAGATCATTCCACTTTTCACGGAACGAAGCAAAGAACCCTATCTGCCAATCTTCTCATCAGGTACAAATTGGCCAGTGCTCCTACATCATGATATCAATCTCTTCCGTCCCCTATTGAAAGGGCGGGCGCAGGAGCTGGCCTTACATTTTGGAAAAACGACTACTCTCACGCACATTATCCTTTGGCTCATTTGCAAAGGTTTTCTGAATAAGCTTGTTGCAGATAAATTCATCGGAGTTGTCAAAGAGTCAATGAAGGAGGCTAATCTATTGAAATAAAACGTTTTTTTTGGGGTCATTAAATAGGTAGATAACCTATAATTAAATAAAAATGGTTAATATTGCAAAACAAAATATAACCATTTTCTGTTTAGACTATTTACCTAAAAAAACTGAAAAATGAAACCAATACGATTTCTTGTAAAGAACAGCGCACTGGCACTTCTTTGTTTTTCTTCTTTTTCTTGTGTCAACGAGGCTTATGATTTAACCAATCTTTCCAGCAAGGCTCAACTTTTCAAAAACTCACTCAGCGCACCTGTCGGAACATTGAAAATCCACATGGATAGTATCATAGGTGGAATGAATGTTGACTCCTCTGTACTGACTGTCAAGGATGGTATTTATGTTTTTGGATATTCAGGTAATTTCGATCTGGGAAAAATAACCGACAAGTTCAGCGATGTCAAACTGGTTAGCCTGGATAATGTTCAAAGTACGGTATATTTATATGATGCTTCTGTACTTGATCCTTCAACTCCAGATTTTCCACTTCCAAGTGTTGAAGCCAAGACCCATTCTGGAACCACATCCATCAATTTACCAGCTGATTTTGGCAGTACAGACCTGATTGATATTGACAGTGTATCACTCAAGAACACTATACTGAATATTACAACTCAGTGTGTTGGTTTGGAAGGAGGAAACGGCAAACTCATCGGTGATAACATAACAGTCACCTTTACTCCAATCGGGAATGCTGCTGATTACTATATTAATGGTGAAAAAGTGAACCAATGGACTATTAGATTGGGAGAACCTTTTACTGTTGAGATTCGCAAAATTCGTCTGGCTGGTGGTGTGACCCAGCTTGCTTTGAAAAGAGATGTGAAGATTCAAATCCAGAATACCGGAGATATCATGGTTACAGAAATGATCAACACCTATGTAAATGTCAATTTGGAATTCACGAATGGCATCGATTATGATTTGCTCTGGGGAAATGTGAACTATTCTTTGGATAGAAAAGATCTTGAACCCATCAGTTTTGTTGGATTGGGAGATATTATCGGAGAAAACGACGTACTGAGTATCTACAATCCAAAGATCACCCTCCATACAGTTGGGAATTTGGGTGTACCCATTGATCTGAATTTATACATGAATGCAACCAATTCCAAGACAGGACAAACGAGTCCTGGCCTGACCAATGCAACATTACATATGGAAGCTGCAGCAGATACTCTGGATATGAAAACCAATACTAAAATCATAGACAGAACCAACGGAACAGCAGACATGTTTAAAATAAATCCCGATAAAATCAATATGGGTTACGATGCTCATACGATTATTGAAAATGGTAAAAACCATTTTATTTCAAAAAATAGCCATTTGAGTCTGGATTACAAAATGGAAATTCCGCTTCAATTTGGGAATGACTTAAAAATTAGCATAGACACCACGCTAGAAAATCCATTTGGAGATAACCTGGATAAGTTGGGTAATCAGGAAGACATGAGTGTTGCTATCAACCTGAATGTGGAGAATAAAATACCATTGAATATGCAGATAAAGCTTGAAGCACTTGACAATAACAACAATTCTTTATTTACAGTCCAGACTGATACAATCATGGCAGCAAATACAATAAATGGTTTATCTACCACTGCTGCATTTACCACTACGGATATTTTATTGTCGCCAGAGCAAATTGACCAACTCAAGGACACCAAGATGTTTGGAGTCAGCTTTATCGTCACATCCAAACAGGATGAACAGTCCGTTAGTGTACAACCTACGGATTATATCACCATTAAGATAGGTGGTAAAATCAACGGTGGAGTTATCCTGGATCTTTCGAACAATTCTAATAAAAGACAGCTATGAAACGCATCATCCTATCATCCTATATAATTCTGGGCATCATTGCTCTCTGCTATAAGCCAATGACAACATCGGCTCAAACAGTGAACTCGCTTTACTTTTTGGAGAAAACCCCATTTCACACTCAATGGAATCCTGCCATGGCTCCAAGTCGATCAGGCATGGGTCTAGGTATTGGAAATATGTCATTCAGCCTGCAATCAGACCTCGCTTTGAACGATGTGATATTCCCAGGTGAAAATGGACAAAAACCATACACATTTCTTGATCCTAAGGCCGATGCCAATGCTTTTTTATCTGGCTTGGGAGATGTTTCTTCCCTGAAATTGAACACCAGCATGGATATATTCGATCTAGGCATCCGAATCCTCAACAATTACTTCACTTTACATAGTGGCATCGTTTTTGATGCTGGAATTGGTATACCTAAAGACCTGTTTAAAATGATCATGGTTGGAATGGATGAAAATAAATCTTCGACAGCCTTCGACCTCACGGGTATGAATATCAATGCGATGAGTTACGCTAAAATGGGTGTCGGATACTCCATGAAAGTAGGAAAACTATTTTCTGTAGGTATCAACGCCAATTACTTGCTAGGTATTTCGGATATGCGTCTTGGATTTGACAAGTTGACTGTGGATGCCGGTCAGAATGAATGGAACGTCACATCAAATGGCTATATCCAGATGGCCGCTCCAAATTTCGCTGAATTTAAATACAATAAAGACGGTTATTTTAATGGACTAAACTTCGACTCCAACTCATTGACCAGTGGCTCAATACCCAAGAGTGGTAGTGGTTTTTCAATAGACCTGGGTGTTACTGCCAAACCTTTATCCTTTCTAACTTTATCAGCTGCCATTATTGACTTGGGTTCTATCAAATGGGATCCGACATGCGTTCAACGTGCCGAATCGAACGGATCATTCAGCTATGAAGGTATTGCTCTAAACGAATCGGCAAAAGAAAACGTTTCCTCGGAATCAATTCAGAATCTGCAAGAAATGGTTCATTTTGAAAAGGATAACAGTTTTCAAGGTTATACCAGCAAATTGACAACCAAGTTGAATATTGGCGCTGAAGCCGGCATTTTGAACAATAAGATTTCATTCGGTGTCTTGTCACAAACCGGTTTTGCCGAAAAAGGATCTTATCAGGATGTCATGCTTTCCGCCAACTTTAAGCCGGCCAGCATCTTTCAGGGTGCACTCACATACTCTTTGCTTCATGGCGAAATGAGTGCTTTGGGAGCAGCAATCAATGTTAAATTACCATTTCTGAACTTTTTTATGGCCTCGGATTATATTCCGTTGAAGGTTACACCACAGTTTATTCCAATCAATAATTCTTATTACAACTTTCAGTTCGGCATCAACATGATGTTCTGATTTTTCCATTATAGAGCGCACTACTGCGCTACAACCCGATTTTCTTTCCTCACGTACGAAAAGTACGCTCAGGGAGAAAATCGGGTTGCGCCTTGTATTGCATCTCTCTAATGAAAAAATCAAGTAGAGCAGAAGGTCATGCCGCTGAAAACTGGAAGCACAGTGAAAATTCCAACTTTTTAAAGCATAAAAAATGGCCCCAGGCCTTAAACCCGGAACCATCTTAACTATATATTTCTAAAACCAAAAACGGTTTTTAGAAGCAATCACTATTTACATCAACGAAGCAATCACTTCTTTTATTTGTGCTGAAAGCCCCTCAGCTTCAACCTGTGTCTGAGCTTCGGAGTAAATACGAATAATCGGTTCTGTGTTCGACTTACGAAGGTGCACCCATTTTTCAGGAAAATCAATCTTCACACCATCAATATCATTCACCTCCTCATTTGCAAAACGCACCTTAACAGCGGCAAGAATCGCATCCACATCTATCTCAGGCGTAAGCTCCATCTTCTGTTTGTCAATATAATAAGGAGGATAGGTAGCCTTTAACGAAGAAACCGTCATGCCTTTGTGTGCCAAATGAGAAAGAAAAAGCGCTATGCCAACCAACGCATCACGACCGTAATGACTTTCGGGATAAATAACTCCACCGTTGCCTTCACCACCAATAACAGCATTGGTCGCTTTCATGGTAGTCACCACATTGACCTCTCCAACAGCTGAAGCCGTATAAATGCCGCCATGTGCTCTGGTCACATCACGTAAAGCCCTGGTAGAGCTCAGATTGGATACCGTGTTACCAGGTGAAAAGGACAATACATAGTCAGCAACTGAAACCAGTGTATATTCTTCGCCAAACATCTCTCCATCCTCGCAAATAAGCGCCAGGCGATCTACATCGGGATCAACCACAAAACCAACATCTGCTTTCTGGGTTTTCATGCAAGAAGCAATTTCAGTCAGATTTTGAGGAATAGGTTCTGGATTGTGTGCAAACTGACCGTTGGGAATACCATTCAGCTCAACGATTTGGTCCACGCCCAAAGCTTTAAGTAAAGTGGGCAAGACAATACCGCCCACAGAGTTTACACAATCAATGACAACCTTAAAATTGGCCTTTCGGATAGCCTCAACGTCAACCAGCTTCAGCGCCAGAACAGCGTCTATATGTTTTTGATTAAAAGAGAAATCTTCGTACAAATGCCCCAGAGAATCTACTTCAGTGAAAGTGAAATTTTCAGCAGCAGCAGTATCCAGTACAAAATGACCTTCTTCTTCATTGAGAAACTCCCCATTTTCATTTAACAACTTCAAGGCATTCCAATGTTTTGGATTGTGACTTGCAGTCAGGATCAGACCACCGTCAGCACCAGTCATGGTAACAGCCAATTCAGTGGTGGGGGTTGAAGCCAGACCAATATTGATCACATCAAAGCCCATGCCCATCAACGTTCCTGAAACAACTTGAAAAACCATGTCGCCAGAGATGCGGGCGTCTCTTCCCACGACTATTTTGTTCGATTTTTTGGTGGCATTCAAACGCACCCAATAAGCATAGGAAGCAGTAAACTTGACAATATCAAGGGGGTTCAAACCCTCTCCTGCCCTTCCGCCAATAGTACCGCGGATTCCAGAAATGGACTTAATCAGACTCATTTATTAATTATTTTTGATTTGACAAAAAAGCCTCGATTTCTTCAAATCGTGCATCTTTCATTAGTACAATTTTTTGATCATTCAATAGATAAAGAGAAGGAATAGCTTTTAAATCGTAAACTTCATTGTCTTTGATGATTCCATTTTTATCGTAGCCATTGATCCAAAAATCAGGCAACTCAGAATAATATTTCTTCCATTCCGCCAGATCCTTGTCCGGATACAAAGTTAATACTTTTAAACTACCCTCTTTTTGAAGTTTCTTCATGATTTCGGAAGACAAGATTTTTTCACGTTGAATTTTACAATCCGTACAGCCGGGATTATGGAAAAACAGCAAGAGTAAGGGGGCTTGTATCGTGTAAAGTCTGGATTCAGAACCATCTTTTAAGTTGAATTTAAAATCAATGGCCTTGGTCCCAACCTTATTTTGCTGTGCCAATTCGTACTGCTTCCGTGAACGGATTTTCCAGGCATCGTCTATCACATCGGACTGAAGATAATATTTTAGGAGACTGCAATAAATAGGCTCATTGCGAACAGGAGAATTCGGATCATATAGGTATTTTTCACCAAGTGCCTGAAAAAGCACAGGCATTTTGGCATTTATACTGGCTTTCTGCATCAGCACATGCATGGCTCTATCCACTTTTACGGGAGAGACAGACGAGAGTATATGGATAAAATCGGCAAATGCCTGTTCAGCAACTCTGAATCGACTCTGACTGGTAGCATCTGAAAAGTTGAAGTTGTCCCAATAATGGTCCATCAAAAAATCAATCTTTTGATCCGAAGATTTCAGTACCAGTGGGATTTCAGGAACAGTGAAAGTAGATGCTGAATTTGTTGATTTTTTATCGGCTTTTTTCTGACCGGAAGTTGAACAGGAGATGAGTAGCATCAGAAACAGGAAAAGCGTTATCCACTTTCCATAAAACTTTTTCATAGCTGTTCGTTTAATTCTTATTTCCAGAACGTGTATCTAAGTTCGTAAAAATGTGCTGTCACGGCATCTGAATAAGCACTCCACCCAATTGTAGCAGGTGCTATAATGTATACATGACCATAATCACCAACATATTTAAGTGGTTCATGCCAAGCAACACAATCTTCATAAGTTGCCTTAGAATTGATGTTGTTGTACAAAATCTCAGCAGGAGTACTTGCACTGTACATATTATTGTAGCCTATTGAGTCATTCATATCGTATTCGGTATATCTGACGGTAATAGTGGTATTGGTTGGAATAGTATCTATGACAGTCGTTCCCGTGTCAATCACATGAATGTAAAGGCCACTCTCCGTCTTATAAAAAACACTGTCAGGCCATGGAACTGTTGTTGGAATTTTATCAGTTAGCGTGTAACCACGTGCTTTCATAAATGACGTGATACTCGAGTTTTGATCGTTTAATAGTTCTGCATAGGTAGCGGTATCTTTACAAGAAATAAAAGCGCCGGAAAGTACTGCTAATAAAGCAAAGAGACAGAATCGTTGTTTCATATTAATTAATTAATCAAATTCTCACGTTTTGTAATGGGCAAAGATAATTATTTCAAACTATCCATTCGAACACTTAACATATTTTGTAGGTAAACGGACTTAAATGGCGTATTTCGGGAGTGCATCCTCCAATAACCGGATTGCTTCGTCGATTGAACCATAAAATTCTCCACCTGCAGCATTGAGATGTCCGCCTCCGTTAAAAAGGTCTGAAGCTACTTTGTTTGCAGGGAAAGTACCGCGAGAACGGAATGAAATCTTTATTTTGTCGGTGTCTTCACGTAAAAAAACCGTGAAAACAATTCCGGCAATACTAAGGGGCATATTCACAAAGCCTTCAGCATCACCTACCTGATAATTATATTGGTCCAGATCAGCCAAAGTCAGATGCATGATGGCTGAATGATACTCAGGAATAACCTTCATTCTGTTATTCAGGACAAAACCCATCAATCGCATGCGGTCAGCTGAATAGGTATTGAAAACCTTATTGTATATATCGTCTTTATCAATCCCTTTCCGAATGAGTTGGGAAATGATGAAGTACATTTCTTCATTATTTGAGTTGTAGGTAAAACCGCCGGTATCTGTCATCATACCAGTATACACACACTTAGCACATTCGAGTGTCATTTCGTCAAAACAGCCTGAACGACAGATATAACGGAAAACGATTTCACTGGTAGAAGCAAACTGAGGATAGGAAATCTGTACATCAGCAAATTGATCGGGTGCGGGATGATGATCAAACATCACCTTTTTAGCTTTGGAATTTCCAACTATTTCACCCAGTCCACCAATGCGTTTAAGTTGATTGAAATCAACACAAATAATAGTATCTGCACTTTCAATAAAATCCTGACAAGCTTCTGCTTGATTTTTATAGCTCAAAGTCAAACTTGCACCGGGCATCCAAGCTAAAAAACCGGGGAAATTATCCGGATACATCACTTGTACCGTCATCCCCTTTTGAGTCAGAAAATCAGCCATGGCCAGGCTAGAACCGAGCGCATCACCGTCAGGTCCCTGATGTGATATGATAGCCACTTTGTCAGCGTGATGAATAATATGTTTGGCACGTTGAATCAGATCTTCAGCAATAATTTTTGTAAGCATGGATTTGTTTTTTTACAAATGTACGAAATTGCAGACATTTCACAAAGATTCACGCTTTTTCGGACCTTTAAATGTTCATTTAATGACAAAAATTGCAAAGTTAAAATACAAAAAAGAACCATAAAAATCCACTTCCGCCTTTTTAGAAAAAACCATACAAAAAAAGAGCCCATCAATCCATAAAACAAAATGACTTCCATTTTCTGAATTTCTATGTTTTCAGTCAGTGCAAATGGCAGTTCACTCATGGTTTTCACGAACCACTGAAACCAATAAAGGGCTGTACTCAGACACCAGCTCAAAACTCCTCCCAGATAAGGGATTTCACCCAAAAGTAAAAAGGCGCAGGCCAAATAAATGATCAGTCCGGAAAAAGGTACGGCTATCAGGTTGTTCAGCAGGAAATAATTGGGAAACTGGTGAAAATAGTAAATCGTCAAAGGTGCCGTACCAAGTTGAGCTACCCCCGAAAGACAGATCATCTGCCAGAAATAACCGACCATTTTGGAAGAAGGCTTCCAACTGGAAGTCAAGCGCTCATGCATGACCACAATGGAAATCACAGCGCAATAGCTTAAATCAAAACCCAAGTCAAAGAGAAAAGACGGTTTCCACAGTAAAAGTATAAATGCCGAAAAAAGCACCGTATTGATGGTTTGCGATTTCCTATGCAGGCATCGGCCAAAAGCAATCATGGAAAACATGAAAGCTGATCGAATCACCGATGGGGAGAGGCCCGTCATGAAAGCATAACACCAGAGTACTGAAATGATCAATACCTGTTTCAATACCTTTAACTTCTCAAAACGATTGAAGAAAGAGAGCATAAATTCCAGGACAGCAAAAACGACTGCTACATGAAGGCCGCTGACAGACAGAATATGTGATACCCCGGAAATAGAAAATTCTTTTTTGGTTTCGGGTGTCAACAGCTGGACACTACCGAGTGTTAATGCGGAAACCATTGAGTATTCCTCACCGGATATACCAGCAGCACTAAATCGTTTCAAAAGCAAGGATCGCATCTTTTCAGCAACAGCCCGGATATGAAGTATAGATGCTTTCGACTGGATTTTCCAGTTATATGAAGCAACGTATGCGGTGGCACAAATACCTTTGTTCTTTAGCCAGGCTGCATAATCAAACACCTTCGGATCTAAGGGTGGCTCAGGCTTTTGTGGTTTGATGTACACCAGCATACAATCCCCCATTTCGAGTGTTCCTGCTCTTTCGTCCCTGGCCACATACAATTGCAGATGTTTTCCTTTCCAGGCTTGACGGTCAGCCTGCAAGACAGAAACTTCACATTGATAGGTTTTTGGTTTCTTCTGTAGGGCCGATTCTACACGTACCAATGCTGATAATTTTTGATCACCTGTTGAAGGATAATCTGACCTTTGATTTTCAAATCCGGCTGAAAAAGCCCCTAAGCTTATCCAGAGGCAGACCATACTGACACCCGGCAACCATCTGATGGACCAGGCTGTAGGCATCCTCCTTTCCATAAATCTGAAAAGAATCAGTCCCCACAGGCCAAAGAGCAGGAGGCTCCAAGCCAATCGAAAATGGTCTGAAACAAACACAATCCCCAGAATATAGGGAAATAGAAGTCTGAATGTCGGTACTTTTTGAAGGAAACGGAGCAGCATGCGGTTTTTTTAACCGCAAATATAACATTATATTACTATACTGTTATTATTTTATTAATTCTATAGCTTTTTTTGGATCGGAAGATTTAAACACATAGCTACCAGCAACCAAACAATCGGCTCCATCTTTATAAAGTGCTTCAGCATTTTTATCGGTCACACCGCCGTCCACCTGAATCAAGGCACTGCTGTTTCTTCGAAGGATCAGCTCCTTAAGGTCGCGTACTTTCTTGTAGGTATTCTCGATAAAAGCCTGACCGCCAAAACCAGGATTGACAGACATCAGCAAAACCAGATCCAGATCAGGGATAATGTCTTCCAATAGAGAGACAGGGGTATGTGGATTGAGAGTTACTCCTGCTTTCATTCCGTTCTTGTGAATTTCCTGGACCACACGGTGCAGGTGCAGACAGGCTTCATAATGCACGTTCATCATATAGGCATTGATATCCTTAACCTGTGTAACAAATTTCTGAGGTTCCACAATCATCAGATGTACGTCCAAAGGCTTAGTGCAAATTTTGGACACTTGCTCCATAATCGGAAAACCAAAAGAAATATTGGGAACAAATACACCGTCCATGACATCAAGGTGAAGCCAATCGGCCTGACTGTTGTTAATCATCTCGATATCAGAACGCAAATCCAGAAAATTTGCTGATAATAAGGAAGGTGCTACCATTCGCATAGTTGGAAGATTTTATGCAAACAAAGGAACGAAAAAAATCTCAAATCAGCGCACAAAAAAAGGCTTTCCTAAGTAGAAAGCCTCAAATTTGAACGCGTTTGATCTCCTTTTTAACTGAGAATCAATTTGGCTTTTTCACTCAAACATGCATCATTTGGTGAATAGGTCCTGGCAAAATTCCTTAAAATGTCAAGGGTCAATTTAGAAGGTTGCGCTGATGTTCTTCTAACCCTTTTCTTTTGTTGAGAAATAGATGTAAAATTTTGAAGCATAGGCATTAATTAATTGAGTTCCTATATAAAACGGGAAACTTATCCACATAGTATATAGAAACTCAATTAATTTTTAGCATTTTCGGCTGAAAACCAAAAAATAAGAAAAAATATTAAAATACCAGTGAGATATCCTTTTCTTCGGCCATTCTACGCATATTCATAACGGCATAGCGCATTCGTCCCAAAGCAGTATTAATGCTAACACCTGTCATATCTGCGATTTCTTTGAAGCTGCGGTCTTCGTAATAACGCATACGTACTACTTCCTGCTGATTTTCAGGCAGATGAAGTACCAGATTTCGTACATCACTGAAAACCTGATCGCGTACAAGTACATCCTCTACATTTTCATCACAAAGTTTGGAATTATTGAAGAGATCCACCTCTGCAAATTCTTCATTGCTCACCGTATTTTCATTGCGTTCACGCCTATAGAAATCGATGATCAGATTGTGTGCGATGCGGGTAACCCAAGAGTAGAATTTGCCATTATCAACGTAACGTCCCTGTTTGATGGTAACGATTGCTTTCATGAAAGCTTCCTGAAAAATATCTTCAGCAAGATCCCGATTGCGTACAATCAATAGGATATACGTAAAAACCCGATTTTTATGTCGGTTTAATAAAACGTCGAAGGCTTGATTGTTTCCATTTGAAAACATACCGACCAACTCTTCGTCGGTCATTGTTTTAATCATGTCCATTGCTGCTAATTTAAGAATAAGAGTAGCAGTAGTTCGATAGGCAAATGGATTTAAGGGTTAGTACCGCAAATAAAGGAACTTTTTTTTTCAAAACCAAAAGAATATGCATTTATTTAATATTTAAACAAAGAAAAAATCCAATATCCTTGGAAATCCTCTGAGGAATTCATCGGTATTCAACGCTTTTCTTCCAGCAAGCTGGAACCTTTTCAAAACAATAAAACCGTCATTTACAGCTACTTTGAGTTCTTTTTTACCATCAGTGACCAAAGTCCCCAGTACTTTATCGTGTGAAATCAGCTCATAATCAGCCTCAAAAATTTTAACACTATATTTTTCATTTTTGGTATCATTCAGCTCAGACCAAGCAGTTGGAAAAGGTGATAACCCACGAATGAAATTGTGTATTTTCTCACAATCTGAATTCCAGTCTATACGCGTATTATCCTTAAATAATTTAGGCGCTTTTTTAAGGTCGGTATCTTTAGCAATTACCATTTCCTGGGGACATGCTTTCACGGAACCTTCTAAAATGGCATCAACTGTTCGTACCACCATCTCTCCACCCAGCTCCATAAGCCTGTCATGGACGGAACCGACACATTCATCGGGAGCAATTTCAATTTTATCCTGTAACAGGATATCACCCGTATCTATGTCTTGTTGTAAAAAGAAGGTTGTCACCCCTGTTTCCTTCTCGCCATTAATCACTGCCCAGTTTATGGGGGCAGCGCCACGATACTGTGGTAAAAGGGAAGCGTGTAGGTTGAACGTACCCATGGAAGGCATAACCCACACCACTTCGGGAAGCATCCTAAACGCTACGACTATCTGAAGGTCTGCCCGGTAGGATTTCAAGGCTTCCAAAAATTCCGGATCTTTCAGCTTTTCCGGTTGCAGGACCGGTAAATTTTGATCAAGAGCATATTCTTTGACAGCTGAATACTTAAGTTTCATACCTCTGCCTGCAGGTTTATCGGGCATTGTGACTACAGCCACAACGATATAACCACCTTCCACCAATTTTTTTAAAGGCTCCACCGCAAATTCCGGAGTACCCATATAAATAATTCTCAGTTGATCCTTTTTCATAAATTTTATTTGACTAATACATACTAAATGACCTCCACTGGTCCTGAATATTTTATCAAAGATACAGCAATAATAGAATGGATGGGAACTAAGGGTTAATTTTTTTTAAGAATCCTGAAGTAAACATTATGCGATTATCTTTGTCTTATATACATTGATTATCGTTTTCGAATTTTACCAAAAAATATATAACAATGAAGAAATCAATCGTTACATGCTGCCTTCTCTTTACAATCTTATTCAATGGGAATAGCATTTACGCTCAATCAGACTCGAAATTATTAAAGAAAAGTATTGAAATTGGAAAAGCAAAAGAGGTCAGGACGGACATCTCCTTTTTTTCCGGTGAATTGTTCATAAATTCCGAAACAGATGCTCTGGCAAAATGCATCTACGGATACAGGGATGGATTCCTCAGACCAGACATGACCTACAGGGAAGTAGGATCAACGGGCTACTTATCGGTCGAATCAGAAGAAAATAAAAAAGGGATTTTTAACGACGACACCAACAAATGGTGCCTCAGCCTGAACAAGTCAGTAAAAAACAACGTATCCATTCAACTCAAAGCCGGTGATGCCAATATTGATCTGTAAGATTGCAATTTGAACAGTTTCAATTATAGAATGACAGCAGGGCAATCGAAAATCAACCTCAGGAATACATCTGTCCCACAAGTAAAATTCAATTTATTGGCAGGTGAAGCTCATATCGATTTGACCGGAGACTGGCAAAATGACGGCTTTGCTGACATCAAGGGTGGTGTCGGAGAAATCACTGTAAAAGTACCTTTCAAAACTGGAGTAATCATTCATGTGACCGGAGTTTTGGGTGAAGTGAACATCCCATTCTTTAACAGAGAAGGCAATGTCTACACCAACGATAATTATAAGAAATCAGCACACACATTGACCCTCTATATCAATGGTGCTATTGGTCAGATCAATGTGGAAATGGACGAATAAGCAGAGACTATTCGTCTGAGAAATGCACCAAAACTTTTCGATAGGAATTGAAGATCTTGGATTTGGAAACAAATCCAAGATACTTATAGTTTTCATCAACTACTGGTAAGTTCCATGCTTTTGTATCGTCAAAAATCCCCATCACCTTTTCCATGGGATCATTGATGGAAAGTCTTGCCGGAGGAGAAATCATCAGCTTTTGCACCTTGAATCGCATATATAATTCCTTGCGGAACATAATGTTTCGGATATCATCCAACAACACGATACCAACCAAAACGCCTGAATCACTTACCACAGGAAAAATATTGCGTTTCGCTGACGAAATGATTTTCACCAAATCACCCAGATACATGTCCGGCTTCACCACATCAAAGTCATTTTCTATCACATTCTCCACTTTCATCAGTGTCAACACCGCTTTATCTTTGTGATGCGTCATCAATTGGCCTTTCTGAGCGAGACGCATGGAATAGATACTATGCTTTTCAAACAAGAATATGGTCAGATAGGAAAAGGAAGAAACAATCATCAAAGGCAGAAACAGCTGATACCCTCCCGTCAGTTCAGCAATAAGGAAAATGCCTGTTAACGGCGCATGCATGACAGCCGTCATGACACCCGCCATACCCAATAAAACAAAATTCGCTTCAGATACATCTGAAATGCCCAATTCATTAAAAACAGTAGCAACCACGAAACCCACTAAAGCTCCTACAAATAGGCTTGGCGCGAAAACACCTCCTACTCCGCCGGCTCCATTGGTAGAAGCTGAAGCAATAATCTTAAAAAAGACAATCAAACTCATATAACCAATAAGAATCCAGACATTGTCCTTAAAAGTATAGAAAAAACTACCTTCTGTCAGGATTTCAGGATGCCCGCCAATTAGTTGCGAAATACTTGTATAACCTTCACCGTATAAGGGAGGAAACAAAAAAATCAGTATGCCTAAAATCACTGCTCCTGTCAACAACTTAGAAGTGGGATTATTCATCTTCTTGTAATAACCTTCCACTTTATTCATGCCTCGGATCAAGTAAAGTGAAACCAACCCACAAGCAACACCAAGGACTACGGCCCAAGGAATTCTGCTAAGTATAAAAGGTTCAGGCTGGGAAAACTGGAGCATGGGTTGGGTTCCAGTCACAAAATAAGAAAGGGAAGCTGCAGTAACTGATGAAATCATTAACGGTATTACAGAAGCTGCAGTGAAATCGAGCATCAAAACCTCTATGGTAAAAAACAGACCTGCAATTGGAGCCTTGAAAATACCGGCTATCGCAGCTGCAGCACCACAACCCATGAGTTGCATCAAAGTCTTGTGGTCCATCTTGAAGTAACTGCCCAGATTGGAGCCAATAGCAGCACCAGTTAAAACGATGGGCGCTTCCGCTCCTACAGATCCACCCATACCGATGGTCAGGGAGCTACCGACTATGGAGGTCCACATGTTGTGCCGTCTCAAACGACCTTGCCTGCGTGAAATAGCATACAAAATATGAGTGACGCCATGACCGATATCGTCACGAACTATTTTTCGAACAAAAAGCGAAGCTAAAAAAATACCGATGGCCGGATAAATCAAATAAAGGTAATTGGCTTGATCGACAGAGAAAGTGGAAGTGAGCAAATGCTGGATGATTTCAATCATCTTCTTGAGCGTCAGGGCTGCTATTGCTGTTAAAACACCAACCACAAATGCAAGAATCAATACAAAATTTGAGTTCTTGATATGATTCTCCCTCCAGCGGATAATCCTTAAATAACGCTCACTTTCAACCATTCAATCTAACCTATTTGAAAGGACAAAGTACAACATTTTTTTGAATAGATGCAAGGAATCAGCAATTTTCATCACAGAACGGCTCAGATAGACCGACAAGATCTTATATTAAAAACATCTTATTGCCCTTTTCCAGAGAAAAGCGGCTTCAATGTAAAAACCAGAATTTTCAGGTCTATCAATAAACTTTGGTTTTCCAGGTAAATAATGTCGTATTCCAGCCTCCTGATCATCTTGTCCACCGTATTGGCGTAACCAAACTTGACCATACCCCAAGATGTGACACCAGGTAATACACTCTGTATCAAATAATAATGGGGCGCTCTATGGACAATCTGGTCTACAAAATATTTCCGTTCAGGACGAGGACCCACCAGGGACATATCACCTTTGAGCACATTCCAGAATTGAGGCAATTCGTCCAGCCTGTATTTTCGCATAAATCGACCATAAGAGGTCACCCTTGGATCATCCACTTGTGATAAAAGTGGACCATCGGGTTCTGAACCATCAAACATGGTACGAAATTTATACATCTTGAATGCCTTACCATGCATTCCAATTCTCTCCTGCGAATAAAAGATACAGCCCTTTGAACTTACTCGTACACGTATGGCCAGATAGAGATAGAGCGGTAATAAAAGAATCAAAACGACAAATGAAAAGATTTTATCAAAAACAAGCTTGATGTTGTATTGCCACGTGGGCATGGTTCTTGGAGTCAGATTGACCATTGGTATGCCAAAAAGTGAAAAAAGAGATACTTTTCCAGCCAGAATATCCTGCCTGTTGGCAAAGGCTTTCATTGGAATACGGTATTTATACGTTAAATCCAACAAGGGCTGAATCTTGTCCGGGTTGTGACTTTCAATGGCATAAAACAATTCTTCCACTTGGTACTTGGCAATCAATTTATCTAAATCATCTATACTTCCTAGAATTTCCTTAGTAGGAACAACATCTCTGGGATTAATTCCAGTACGAACAAAACCTTTAAGCTGATACGCAAAACTGCTGCTATATTGATTGAATTCCTGTAAAACTTTCGCTGCATTGTCTCCGGTACCAATAATCAATACAGGAACACAATAATGGCCTTTTGACTGAGCAACGATTAAAGGAGCCGTTTGCACTAAACGAAAAATCCAGGTTAGAAACAAGTGTATGGAAAAAAAAGCGATGGCCACTTCATAATACAAATCAGGCTCTTCCGGATAATCATTGATGATAATCACAAAGAAAAGAAACAGCACCCCACTAAGCGTACTGATGAAGCTATTCATCAAATCACCCAGATTGGTCTTTCGCCTTGGTTTGGCATAATAACCGGTAAAATAATAGACAACAAGCCAAAAAACAGGCACAAAAAATCCCATCCAAAGCCCTTTCACGGAAAACATAAAGGATGCCAAACTGGTGTAGCTAATGGTGCCCCGAAAGACATGAAAACGTAAGATGTTGAATAGTTGCCAGGCAATCATTGCTGACAAAAAATCAAAAACCAGATAGCGAATAAGTCGTTTTTTATCGTTCATTTTAAAAATATACGGCATTCCTTGTCAGCGGTTATTAGTTAAACGGACCAAATAGCTTTTTGGTATATAGTTAGAACCAAATTTCAAAAGGAACATCAAGGTCTGATTACTTGGATCTGCCCTCCGCTTCCCAAACGAATAATTGATGAAGGTTTGGACGGCGTCTTGTCATCCCGGCGATAATTGACAACATAATCGACTCCTGCTATGATTTCGGGTGAAATTTCATCAAAAAAACGAGGAGAAGCTTCCCCACTCACATTGGCAGATGTAGACACGATGGCCTTCCTGAATCGCTCACAAAGTTTTCTCGAAAAATCCTCCCTGGTGATGCGGATGCCCACACTACCGTCTTCGGCTAAAAGGTTGGGAGCCAAATTGCGGGCTTTGGAATAAATGATGGTCAAAGGTTTGTCAGACAGCTCTACTAAGTCCCAAGCAACCTCGGGTACATCCGAAACATAAAAATCCAATTTGACTGTAGTATCAACCAAAACAAGCAAAGCTTTGCTGTCCACACGCTTCTTTAGTTCATAAACACGTCTGACAGCTTCTTCGTTGGTAGCATCACAGCCAATACCCCAAATCGTATCAGTCGGATACAAAATAAGCCCCCCTTTAAAAAGGACTTCCTGTGCTTTTATTAGTTCATCGTTCATCTTGATCATTTTTTGATGGGACAAAGATAACTACAAAAAATAAGCACAATTTAATAAGTTAAGAATTTCTGCAACCAACTTGTTTCAAAAAAAACAGTATCTTTACAAGTCTACTTTCTCATTTTTTATGCGTCTGGATGAATAATTTCATACGTTGGAGAAAGTCTCTGAGGTTAGCTGAAACTGCCTCTCCCATAGCTGAAAAAAAAAATAATATATATAATGACTTACAAATGGAATCATTTAACCCTTACACCCGATCAGACCACCCAAAGGGAATCCCTCTCGAAAGAGCTGGGAATCAGCCCGATATTGGCTGGGCTGCTCGTACAGCGAGGGATAGCAAGCTTTGAACAGGCCAAACAATTTTTTCGTCCGCAACTTTCTGATTTGCACGATCCATTTCTGATGAACGATATGGATAAAGCGGTAGTACGATTAAATGCTGCCTTGCAAAATAAAGAACATATCCTCATTTATGGCGATTATGATGTTGACGGCACCACCGCAGTAGCCTTAGTCTATAAGTTTCTTCAACAGTTTTCATCAGACATAGGATATTACATTCCAGACCGTTACGGAGAAGGATATGGTATTTCACACAAGGGCATTGACTTTGCAGCCGCCAACGAATATAAGCTGATCATCGCTTTGGATTGCGGCATCAAGGCTATTGAAAAAATTGAATATGCCAAATCAAAAGGCATTGACTTTATCATCTGCGACCACCATGTTCCCGACGATACATTACCTGATGCCATCGCCGTTCTGGACGCCAAACGGGTCGATTCCACCTATCCGTACGATCAGTTATCCGGATGTTGTGTGGGTTTCAAGTTCATGCAGGCATTCGCCATTGACAACAAGATTAAATTTTCAGAACTGACTCCCCTGCTTGATTTGGTGGCTGTCAGTATCGCTTCGGATATTGTGCCCATCACGGGTGAAAACCGAATACTGGCCCATTATGGTCTGAAACAGCTGAACTCCAATCCGAGTGTTGGCCTGAAAGCCATCATTGATACGTGTGGGTTGAGCGATAAAGACATCACCATCAGCGACATCGTATTCAAGATCGGACCACGCATCAATGCCTCCGGACGTATCCAGACCGGCAACGAATCGGTCGAATTGCTTACCACCAATGATCCTGTCATTGCTAGGAGAAAGAGCGATGAAATCAACCAATACAACCAAACCAGAAAAGATCTGGACAAAAATATTACAGAGGAAGCCAACCTTGCCTTACATGCCTGCACCAACCTGTCAGACCGGAAAGGCATTGTCGTATACAGCGAAGAATGGCACAAAGGGGTCATCGGTATAGTAGCTTCCAGACTCACTGAAGAATATTACCGTCCGGCCATCGTGTTGACACGCACCGACGATCTGGCTACCGGTTCTGCCCGTTCAGTGCCGGGTTTTGACGTTTATAAGGCCATTGATCATTGTCGTGACCTATTGGAAAACTTCGGTGGACATACCTACGCAGCCGGTTTATCCATGAAAGTGGAGAAAGTACCTGAATTCATAAAAAGATTTGAGGACTATGTGGCCGCAAATATTCTCCCTGAACAGATGATACCGACCATTGACATAGATGCAGATATCCCTTTCAAGGAAATAACACCGAAATTCGTACGTCAACTGAAGCTGTTCAACCCATTTGGACCAGACAATTCCAAACCCATTTTTTGCACCAATAGTGTGAGCGATTACAGCACCAGCAGACTTTTTGGACGGGAACAAAATCACCTGAAACTGGAAATGGTGGACAAGGATTCTCAGAACATCATGAACGGCATCGGCTTCTGCATGCAAAAGCACTACAACTTTATCAAAAGCAGAAATCCATTTGATATAGCCTATTCCATCGAAGAGAACAACTACAATGGCGGAAACTATACACAATTGCTGATCAAAGACATCAAGACCGAAACAGAAGAATAGCTGCTTTCGATCGCTAAAGGAGGGATTTATGAGCATTTACAACGACATCCTGAAAAAATATTGGGGTTATGACGAATTTCGCGACCTGCAGGAGGATATAATCCGCTCGGTTTGCGAAGGTCGTGATACCTTGGCCCTGATGCCTACCGGCGGTGGTAAATCCATCACTTTTCAGGTACCGGCACTTGCCATGGAAGGCATTTGCCTGGTCATTACGCCCCTGATTGCCCTGATGAAAGATCAGGTAGCAAACCTCAGAAGCAAGGAAATCAAGGCAGCTGCCATTTATTCAGGAATGACCCAAAAGGAAATACTGATAACACTTGACAATTGCCTGTACGGAAATTACAAATTTCTGTACGTTTCGCCTGAACGCCTCAGCACAGACTCATTTCTGAGCCGAATCAAACTAATGAAGGTCAACCTGATAGCCGTTGACGAATCTCATTGTATTTCCCAGTGGGGTTACGACTTCAGACCTTCCTACCTGAACATTGCCGATATCCGGGAACATCTCCCGGATGTTCCGGTACTTGCTTTGACAGCCACTGCTACCCCGGAAGTAGTGGAAGACATCCAGGAACGCTTGCATTTTCCCAAACACAATGTCTTTCAGAAAAGCTTTGAACGCAACAATCTGGCTTATGTGGTCAGACATACAGAAGATAAAGATAAGATGCTGTTGAAAATGCTGGATAAGACACCGGGAACGGCTGTTGTTTATGTCCGCAGTCGCAAAGGCACAAAGGATATTTCAGACATGCTTCGCAGCAACAACATTTCATCCGATTACTTTCACGCAGGTCTCACCAACGAACGTAAGGACCAGAAACAGGCAGCCTGGATGTCGGGCGCATGCAGGGTCATTGTGTCCACCAATGCCTTTGGTATGGGTATTGATAAAGCCGATGTCCGCCTGGTCGTACACATGGACTTGCCAGATTCCATTGAAGCGTATTTTCAGGAAGCTGGACGAGCAGGACGTGATGGAAAAAAGGCGTACGCCGTACTTCTTTTCCAGAAATCGGATGCCACCAAACTAAAAAAACGGATCCGTGACAGTTTTCCGGAAAAGGAAACCATTCGAAAGGTCTATGAGTCACTGGCCCACTATTATCAGATACCAGTAGGTGGCGGCCTGGGATTTATGAAAGCTTTTGACCTGAACGATTTCTGCACCAAGTTTAAGTACAATTTCCTGCAGGCGTACCATGCCCTCAAAATTCTGGAACAAGCCGGTTATCTGGAATTGACAGAAGAACAGGATAACCCCTCCAGAGTCTATTTCCTGACTAAAAGGGATGAGCTCTACCAAGTGCGATTGGGTGATGCCAAAAGCGATGAACTTCTCCAGACTCTGCTCCGCTCCTACACCGGGCTTTTTGCCGACCTGGTCTCTATTCAGGAAGAAGTGCTGGCCAAAAGGTTACAGACGAATTCCAGAGATATTTACGAACGACTTATCCGACTTTCCAAGCTGGGTATTATCCATTATATTCCCAGAAAAAAATCACCATACATTATATATAGGGTGTCCAGAGAAGACACGGAACGTGTAGCACTTCGGAAAGAGGTCTATGAGGACAGGCTGGATCGCTACGAGAAGCGGATCGGAGCCATACTCAGCTACGCCAATCTGGATCAGGTTTGCCGTAGTCGACAGCTTTTACTTTACTTCGGACAAAAAGAAGCTACCAACTGTGGAAAATGTGACGTTTGTCTGGCCAAAAATGAAATGGGACTTTCCCGATTTGACTATAGTCGCATAGAGGAGAAAATTGTTAACAGCCTAAATACCCATCCCATGTTATTGGATGAGCTGATTGACGGCCTGGAAGAGAACGACTCCAAAAGTCTGAAGGTATTCAGACACCTTTGTGATTCGGGTAAAATCAAACAGAATCCAGATAAAAACACTTTTTTTATATAAAATAGTCGCTTTTTGATTCGGTTTTCAAATTTATTCGTACTTTTGTTGCGAAATAAAGCATCGATATGATACAAAGAGGTTTTGCATACTTTTATTTTTACTTTTACTTTAGAAACAGTAAGAGCGGGATTTTGTATGCATAATCAAACAGACAAATAAAGAAACAAAAAAATCCCGCTAAGCAATTGGCGGGATTTTTTTTTAACAATAAATTTATGAAGAAAGTAGCTATACAAGGAGTCGCCGGAGCCTATCACGATATCGCGGCCAGAGCATTTTTCAAAGGAGAAGAAATAGATATCGTCCCCTGCAGTACATTCAAGGATGTATTCAGCGCGATGCGAAAAGACAACTCCACTTTTGGCATCATAGCCATCGAAAATACCATTGCCGGTAGTCTTTTGCAAAATCACAATTTATTGAGAGAAAGCGACACTTGCATCATTGGCGAATTCAAGCAACGCATCAGCCATTGCCTTGCAGTGCTTCCAGGTCAAAAGTTGGAGGATATCGCAGAAGTCCACTCCCACCCCATAGCTCTGATGCAATGTACAGACTATCTGGAGAATCATCCGGCATGGAAAGTAGTTGAAAGCGAAGATACCGCCATAAGCGCCAAAGCCATACAGGAAGGTCAGATCATGGGCAGGGCTGCCATTTGTAGCGAGCTTGCTGCCAAGATTTACGGACTGACCATTTTGGCCAAAGGTATTGAAACCAACAAAAGAAACTTTACCCGTTTCCTGATCTTATGCGACCGCTGGACAGCAGAACAATACAACCAATCATCGGAAATTAACAAATCCTCCATCGTTTTCACCACGAACCACGAAGAAGGAGCTCTTTCGCAGGTTTTATCCGTCCTATCCTTTTACCACAACAATCTGACCAAAATTCAGTCATTGCCCATTATGGGGCACGAATGGGAATATTTATTTTTTATTGACCTCACTTTTGACGATTATATGAGATACAAACAGAGTCTGGATGCCATCAGGCCACTGACCAAAAATTTAAGGGTATTGGGTGAATATAAAATCGGACATCAACAACTTTAACTATGAACTCAATCAAACCAGCCAACCGCCTCAACAACGTTTCGGAATACTATTTCTCCAAAAAGCTGAAAGAAGTAGCTGAAATGAATGCAGCAGGACAAAACGTCATCAGTCTGGGCATCGGAAGCCCTGACCTGCCACCTTCTGAAGAGACCATCCGGATACTGGCAGAAGATGCAGCGCGCGCCGATGCACACGGATATCAACCATTCGGAGGCCTTCCCGAACTTCGCAAAGGTTTTGCCGACTGGTATGCCCGTTGGTTTGGTGTAACCCTCGACCCGAATACCGAAATTCAACCTTTGATTGGTTCCAAAGAAGGTGTACTTCACGTATCCATGGCCTTCCTGAATCCAGGTGACGGCGTACTGGTACCCAATCCGGGATACCCCACCTACATGGCGGTCAGCAATCTGGTACAAGCAGAGATCCACGAATATTGTCTGGACGAAACAAATAGTTGGCACCCCGATTTTGAAGCACTCGAAGCCATGGATCTTTCCAACGTGAAACTGATGTGGGTAAACTACCCCAACATGCCCACAGGAGGAAGAGCATCCATGGAGTTGTTTGAAAAACTGGTGGATTTCGGCAAACGTCACAACATTGTTATTTGCAACGACAATCCCTACAGTTTTATATTAAGCACCGAATACCTGAGTATATTGAGCGTACCCGGTGCAAAAGACATCTGCATCGAGCTCAATTCCATGAGCAAATCGCACAATATGCCAGGTTGGCGTATCGGAATGGTAGCCACCAACCCGACCTTCCTTCAATGGATTGTCAAGGTGAAAAGCAATGTGGACTCCGGACAGTTCCGTCCCATGCTAAAAGCTGCGGTAAACGCACTCAAGGCTGGACCTGAATGGTATGAAAGCATGAATGAGATCTATAAGAAACGTCGCATTCTGGCTGAAGACATCCTTCAGGAACTCAGTTGCACGTGGGATCCAAAACAGTCGGGCATGTTCCTTTGGGGACGCATTCCAGACTCTTGTACAGGAGCTGCAGAAGTGGCTGATAACGTATTGTACAATGCCAGGGTTTTCATCACCCCAGGCTTTATATTCGGCAGCAAAGGAGACAGATACATTCGACTGTCACTCTGTTGCAAAGAGGATAATTTATCCAAAGCACTTGAAAGAATAAAAAAATTAAAATAACATACAAGTATGGAAACAATGGAGTTCGAATCTATTTTATTACCGGGAGTGGATGCCAAACGCCCCATCGTCATTGCCGGTCCTTGCAGTGCAGAGACCGAAGAACAAGTAATGGAAACAGCCAAACTTCTGGCAGACAGAGGTATTAAAATATTCCGTGCCGGTATATGGAAACCACGTACCAGACCAGGCGCTTTCGAAGGTGTTGGATCTGAAGGCCTTAAATGGTTGCAAAGGGTTCAAAGGGAATTGGGTATGTACACCGCCACCGAAGTGGCCACTGCCAAACATGTGTCCGAGGCCATTAAATATGGTGTGGACATTCTTTGGATTGGTGCCCGTACTTCAGCCAATCCTTTTGCCATGCAGGAAATCGCTGACGCTTTGGAAGGTTGCGACAAACCCGTGCTGATCAAGAATCCTGTCAATCCTGACCTGGACCTTTGGATCGGTGCCATTGAACGCCTCTATCAGGCTGGCATTCGTAAACTGGGCGTCATTCACCGTGGATTCAGTTCCTCCGATAAAAAGATCTACCGCAATTCTCCACAATGGCACATCCCCATTGAATTGCGCAGACGTTTCCCCAACTTGCCGATGTTTTGTGACCCAAGTCACATCGGTGGCAAACGTGAACTGATTGCTTCTATCTCTCAACAGTCCATGGACATGAACTTCGACGGCCTTATCATCGAATCTCATTGCAATCCGGACTGTGCATGGAGTGACAAGGATCAACAGGTGACTCCTGATATCCTGGATTATATACTCAACCTGCTTGTGATCCGTGATGGTCAGCAAAGCACCGAAAATCTGAGCGAACTCCGCAAGCAAATAGACGAAATGGATGACGAATTGATTGAAATCCTTTCCAAACGTATGCGTATCTCACGTGAAATCGGAACTTTCAAGAAGGAACACAATATGCAGGTATTGCAAGCTACCAGATACAGTGAGATTTTGGAAGGCAGGATAAACCAGGCGATTAAGTTTGGGATTGATGGGGATTGTATGCAGAAGATACTTGAAGCCATACACGAGGAGTCCGTACGTCAGCAAATAGAAATAATCAACACTGAAGTAATCTAAATAGGAAGTGAATCTCTGCGTTGCAGGGAAATTTTCTGTCCTCACGTACGAAAAGTACGCTGCGGGAGAAAATTTTCCTGCGCCTTGACCTTCACTCCCTATTTAAATTACTTCCTTAGGGTGGGTGAAGAGTTTTAAAAAAGATAAAATAAAAAAGAAGAGAAGAAAATGAAGATACTGATAATTGGGGCTGGTAAGATGGGTCGGTTTTTTGCGGATGTGCTGAGCTTTCATCATGAGGTTTGTTTGTACGACGTAGATCCGAAACAGCTGAGGTTTGTTTATAATGCTGTACGGACAACGGATCTGGAAGAGGTCAGGGAATTTGAGCCGGAATTGATGATCAATTCAGTGACCATCAAATACACCATTGAGGCTTTTGAAAACGTGATTCCCTATTTGCCAAAGAGCTGCATTCTGTCGGATATTGCTTCTGTCAAAACGGGTTTGAAGGAATTCTATGCTCAAAGTGGCTTCCGTTTTGTTTCCTCCCACCCCATGTTCGGACCGACGTTTGCCAGTCTGAGCGACCTGAGTACTCAAAGTGCCATTATCATCAAGGAATCCGATGCACTGGGCAAAGCATTCTTTAAGGACATTTACGGTTCGCTCAAGTTGAAGATTTTTGAATACACATTCGAAAAACACGACCAGACCACGGCCTATTCTCTTTCCATTCCTTTTGCCTCAACGTTGGTTTTTGGGTCTGTGATGCGTCATCAGGAAGCACCGGGAACCACTTTCAAACGTCACATGCAAATAGCTCAAGGCTTGATGTCCGAGGACGATTACCTGTTACAGGAAATCCTTTTCAACCCTTTTGCCACCAAGCAGATAGAGAACATCATGGGCAAGCTCAGTGAGCTCCATGATATCATCAAAGACAAGGATGCGGAGAAAATGCAGTCTTTTTTAAAAGCGGTTAGAAAGAATCTGGAGTAAACTTATTCCTTTTTAAATACACCAAACTTTCCATCCCGGGTCATCGTTTCCGCATGGATTGAAAAATCAGTGGCTGAACTGTTGTTGTAGAAAGTGACGCTGGCCTTTCCTTCCTTGTTGGTCGCGACGTTCGGATTCCAGTAGAGTGTCCTTCTATAATCAGCTTCATCCGGAAGCAATTCGTATTTATAGTCGGAAGAATAGAAATCTCTGGAAACGGCGTAACCTTCAAAACTGGTCAGTCTTAATCCTTTTGAGGGAATGACACTTTTATCGTTGGGTCTGGTATACAGGAATATGTAAACCACATTTGAAAATATTTTTCCAAATCGGTCAAAACCGGAAGGATTCGGATTTTCAGCATTCGTTGAAGTACGATCTGTAATGCTCAACAGATTGGCCTCTGTACTACGTACATCTATTGACAAATCAGACGAATAGTCACCGGCTTCATCAAACACGGTCAAAGGAATGTTGCCTTCGTCATAGATCGTTATTTTTGCTATCCTGGTCATGCTAATATTATCCACACTTTTCCAAGCCGTTTCGACGATGGGTTTATTATCCAGAAGAAACATAACCGGACGATTCTTGTACGTATAATACTCGTTTGGGTCACTACTGCTTGGCTCATCGCCAGTTTGTCTGGCTTTTACATTTGGATAATACAAGAAAAATGGATTGGTCTGCTTCATAAAGGACAAAATATTGTCGTACTGCTCACCTCCTTCATCCAAAAACTTGTCGTTTTCTTTCGCTACATCATAGACAAGAACTGCTTCTGCCAACTTTTCCTGACTTTCAATTTGTTTGCGCTTAGCCTGAACTTCCAACTCTTTAAGCAGGTGATCCTTTTGAGTCATATCCAAAGTATCAACCACAGCAGGCTTTACATCGTTTATTTTTTCAGAAATTTCGGGAATCTCCGCTACGGGTTTTCTGTCAATTTCATTTACATTCATAATTGGTGCATTCATCTCCGTATCGAAGAAAGTATATGCTCTGGGAGTTGGGCTGAAAGTCCGGTCCAGCATGATGCGGGTATCCTTGCGTTTGCCTTTGCTCTTAGCCTGAATCACCGTATTCCACTTTCCATTGATATCCATATCGATGTAAAAGGTGAAGTTTCCATTCGGACCTGTTTTACAAAAGCCTGTTGTATAGTTCGCTTCAGCCCAGGCGGTGTCCTGCTTGTTGAGAATCAGCTCCAGGTCCATATTCGGCTTGGGCAATTTATTTACAATGCTTTTGACACTTCCGTCTATCATCAGAACTTTCTCAACTCTTTGGGTCATCAGTTTCGGCTCCAGTCCAGTCATCTGCTTCCATTGGTAACGTCGCCACCCCTGAGTCATCAGAAGCAGATCCAATGCTTGGGTGTGCTTACTATCAGTGGATTCAAAGTAGTAGGATGGATTTTCAATATACCCTTTGATATCGGATGAAAGCAACATATTGACCAGAATATTGTCTTTAGCTGCCGTTTCAAGACTGGTTGCCTTGTCTTTTACAGATAAGGAAAATGTTGTCTCTACTGGTTTTCCGGAACCATCCTGAATACTAAAATCCAAGTTGACTTTTTCGAGGGGCGAGTAGGAAGACTTGTCCATTTTTCCCTGTATGGTCAAATAGGTATCGTTCTTTTCAATGAAGACAGGCCTGTCGGAAAGGATCCTTCCTCGAGTGTCAAATAGAATCACCTGCCCGACTCCGGTTGGTAATTCAGCCTTGCTGAAAGACAGGTTTAAAACGTTTTCCTGGCTAAAATCAAGGCTTGCAAATTGATACACCTTATCCCTGACCATAGTTATAATTCCAACGATTTCTCCTGGCAAATCCTTGCTTTTTTGCACTTGTATCTGAATAGAATCATCCTTTAAATTATCAACCTTCAGTACATAACCCTGAGGCAGATTTTCCGGAAGATCTACTTTGCGTTTCTGATCCTTGGATTGTACCTCTACACTGTATTTCCCTCCATCGGACATTAAACTGAACGTACCCATTCCCTGATGAACGGTGGCAAATTGAGCCACTGCCTCTTTTCTTTCATTATAGACAATTCCAGTGACATCTATATATTTTCCTTCATTATCCGTGGCCTTGAAAGCAATTTTAGATTCCAAACCTGCTATCCGATTTCCACCTTCCGGGAAAAAGGAAATATCGACATCCTTCCGTTCGGGCTTCTTTTCTCTTACTGACGGGCGGGAAGTATTGTTGCCAATCATTTTATGTTCGGTATAGACTCCCTTGTTTTTTGGTGCTGAATAGATCGGTATGACGCGGGAAAACACACATTTGGAATCGAAATTGGTCATATATCTGGTATAGGCCCTCAACTCGTAAAAACCGGAATAGATCACCTTGGTATCCAGAAACATATCTCCATAACACTGCCCATTCACTATCTTGTATTTATTGCTAATCACCACGTCACCATTGGGTGAAAGTAGCTCCACATACAGAATTTTGCTGACATCGGACGGCTTATTCAACTCCGAAGTGGTTACATAGCACTTAAACCAGATGGATTCCCCCAGAAAATAATCGGTGTTGTCCATATGCACATACACTTTCTCCTGCGGCAGGTATTGGCTGAAGGAGTTCACTTTCTCCACAAAGGAAGAAAGTTTAATCAACGCTGAATCCTGCTGGGCAAAACTGTGGCTTGGGGTAAAAAGGAGCAAGAATAGGAATAGGAAAAGATGGAGGGTGGTATTTTTCATTTGGGTATTTATTTCTTTTTCCACGAAAGGACTTCCCCGTGCGATGTTTTTATTGTTTTTTCTCCTGCATATATGGCAAAACATTGTTCGGAAGTAGCTCCTGACAACTTTGCCCATTTACTGACCCCCTTGAAGTAATCTTGTGAGTAAGTTGCCCCTGATTTTATTTCGTATGCATACTGTTTACTTCCGACAGTTTGTAGTAAATCAACTTCATTTCCTGTACTGTCGCGCCAAAAGTTTACATTCGGTTCTTCGCCCTTATTTAGAGACTCTTTTACAAAGTCATTGATGACTAAATTTTCAAAGAGTCCTCCTCGAAGAAAATGGGTAGTCACCTGTTCGGCGCTCTTAATATTCAATAAAGAACACGCCAAACCGGTATCATAAAAGTATAGTTTGGGACTTTTCACCAATCGTTTTGCGTATTTATTGTAATCTGGTTTTAACAAATAAAGTATATAACTGGCTTCCAAAAGGGACACCCAAGTTGTTGCAGTCGATACGGAGACGCCACACTCATTTGCCAATCCTGACAGATTAAGTAATTGCCCGATGCGACCAGCACAAAGTTTAATGAATTTAATAAATTTGCTTAAATCCCCTATATTTTTCATTAAACGCACATCCCGCTCCACATAGGTTTGAATGTAGAATGGATAGTAATCTGTGGGTATTATATCCTTATCATAAAGGCGAGGATAAGCCCCTTTAAAAATTTCTTCGTAAATAGTATTTGGTAATATACTGCCCGTTTTCATCTCTAAATGTGAGAACGGTAATAAGCGTAAGATAGCGGTCCTTCCTGCAAGGGATTGATTTATACTTTCCATAAGCAAGAAGTTATGCGAACCGGCTAATAGGTACATTCCTTCCTTATTTTCTTTATCTACATGTGTTTGCAGATAAGAGAAAAGGGCAGGCACTCGCTGCACTTCGTCAATAATCGTTTTATCGGGATAAGTAGTCAAAAAGCCACGCGGATCTTCCAATGCAAAAAGTCTCATATCAGGATCTTCAAGCGACACATATTGATAATCGGGGAATGAAGTTCTGAGTAAAGTCGATTTACCGGATTGTCTTGGACCCGTTAGGGTCACAATCGGATACTTTGTAATTAGCTCTAACAGCTTGGTTTTTAATATCCTTTCTATCATATAAACGTTGTTTATGCAAATTTACGATTAAAAAGTGAATTTGCAAGATAATTTTTATGCTTTTAGTAATCAGACGAATAGATTGTTCTTTGTATGAAAATAGTGTATTTTATGGAACATTAGCTGTTAAGGTATTTAATGTTTATTTATAATGTTTGTAATTATGTACAATAGTATCGATTTTTGTATACAATTACATACGTACTCTTCTACCAAGTCAGCAAAGAACGCTGAACACTTTTGGAGAAAATATAAAATATGCACGTCTACGTCGGGATTTTTCATCTGAACTTATTGCAGAGCATGCCGGGATTTCACGTACAACTCTTATCAAGATTGAAAAAGGTGATGAAGGTATTGCTATTGGCTATTATTTCCGGGTACTTGCCGTGCTTGGTTTGGATAAGGATCTGCTCATATACTCACATATTTTTTAACTCACCAAAGCCGCCAGTCCTTAATGTATGGACTTGGAGCATTTATTTAGTAAGGATTAATTCAATCGCCTTCACTAGTAACTCATCTTTACCATGTTTAATTTCATTTATTGTAGGATTTACTACAATGTCAGGTACAATTCCTACTCTTTGTGTTTCTTTCCTGCCCATTTTGAAAATGTTCGATTAAACAAGTTTTTCAGGGGAGCTAAGGATATTTGAGATTAATCCTTATTTCATTAAGTGTTTTATTAGTGTATTTTCAATTTCATTTTCATCAACTATAATATCGGGAATAAATCCGGTGGAACTTTCACCAAATGGTGATTCCCAATAACTTTTTGAAGTTAGAAGTAAAAATTTTGTCTGGGGCAAAGAAGCGGGTTTCGAATTAGCAGTTGCGCACACTAAGTCGTCAGTAGGTTGTCCTATAGCAACTATGTTGGGTAGATTATACTTTAATGCACAAGCAAATTTTGGCCCCAAAGAAAAAGTGTTTCGGTTGGTCAGTATATAAATATTTTTCAGCTTTACTTGTTTGAGTGTATCCAGGGGAATCTCAAAATATAATTTTTTCAGAATAAAATTCGGATCTTTTCTTCTCTCTCTGAAAGCTACGGACATAGTATCTCTTTTTGTTCCAAACCCAGTTACATAATATTTTCCGGAATCATTTTGAACCAAGGTCTCATATGTGTTGACATAATAGAATTTACCCGAAAAGAAATAACTGACAAAGGGTTCCATAAAACCAACATCTCCCCCTTTATTGTCGCGAAAATCAATTACAAAATTCTCAATAGAATCTTTTTTTGCACTACAGAAAACAGAATCGAGAAAACGATTGATATATATTCCCGGATTGTAAAACTCCTTACAATAAAAAAAGCCTGTTTTGGATTGTGGATGTTCCCAATACGAAAAGATTGTTTTTTCAATAGGTTCCTGATTAAAGCCGCATTGTTCGACTTCCATGCCCAAGCTGTATTTTAACTTGGCCAACTTGCCATAAATTTGTCCATCATAAATTGAAAAAACCCTATTAGTATCGTTATTTGCATAATTTAAATGATATTTGTTTTTCAGGACATATTTATAAAACCGTGGTCCACCTAGCTTTTCAATCTTAATAATTCCGTTGGAATTTACATACTTGACTTTCAGAGTACCTGAAATATCCAGAAGAGACCAACTATCAATTAAATATCCATATTGCAGTAAAGCAGCTTTAACTTGTTTTGTTTCACCCGAATAATATTTATCTGCCAGTCGGAAAATACTATCTGTCGAAATGCCATTAATGGAAATGATACGGTCGCCACTCTTTAAATCCGAGTTACATGTAGTCAAGACTTCATTAACGTATATATCATTTTGACTTATTTTTATTGTAAAATAGGAAATTCGGCGAAAAATTAATCTGGTAAAGTCACCATCTGGCACTATTCGTGTATGACCATTATTTGTATGACTTATAAACTCTTGCGCGTATTTTAAATACTTCCATTTCGAAACAGGCTTATTTAATTTTGCTACAAATAGATCATATTCTTTACTTAATGCTGAGCTATCGCAATGTAGATAAGGATAGATCGTTGTCGTACAATATGTATTGTAAATAAATTCGGCTTCAGCTTTTTGTTGATAGACTGATAATCTTGCACATGAGTAAAATAAGGGGATAACTGTAGTTAGAACAATAGCATATAGCATTTTAGAATGGACCAAAGTCCTTTTCAGGAATTCGAAGGATTTGTCGTTCATTCCTTTAAAAGTTGAGATAAAAATTGATCCAAAATTTGTCCTGGTAAATTACATACGACTATTTTCCCCGCTTGATCGATCAACACCAAATGTGGAATTCCCGCAAATTGATAAGCTTCTTTAATTCCCGATTCCCCTCCTTCTAAGACACATAATTGCGGCCAATTTGGTTGAATCTTTTGGATAGCATTCTTCCATAGCTTGTCGTTGGAGTCAAATGATACGCTAACGACCTCGAGCCCTTTGTCCTTGTACTTTGCATAGACTTCTTTGATGAGTGGCTGTTCCCGCATACATGGACTACACCAGGATGCCCAAAAGTCGAGTAGAAGATAGTTGGATTTACCAATAAAGTCGGAGATCTTTACCTGCTTTCCGTCAGTAGTTTTTAAAGTAAAGTCAATATACGGTTGACCATTCAACTTATTGAGGTCCTCCTCCCTTTTTTTATCCTTTGCCTTTTCACGCTTTTTCCATAAAAGATATCTCATTACTTCCGGATCTTTTCTCAGTTGATCATCAGTCTTGGCGTAGATTCTATTTAAATCGTAATCTTGAAGTGAAGTATATTTCTCTTTGAAAAGTGAAATACCGAGTTTGTTGGTACAATTTCCAGCAATAAAATCTTTTTCTAAATTGCCCTGTTTTATATATAATTCGAAAGCTTTTTTATCTCTGTTACGTTGATCAATACTATCAACAACAGTTCTATTTCCTTCATAGGTAAGACTGTCGTCAACGCTTCTATATTCTTCCAGATAGGATTGATAAATGTTATTTAAGGGTGTTCCTCCGATAATGGAATGTGAAGCAAGTTTTACAGATATCACCCCCTCTTCCAGCATCAGTCGTGCGGCATATACAGTATCGGGATAATTACCACAAGATAGTATGGCAAATCTGGTACTGTCGCCTTTGCCTTCGAAAAAGAACTTTCCGTCCGTAATCGTTGAGGTATCTACTTCTGAGACCTCTTCCCCATGAAATTTAAACAGCATGACCTGTTTCCCGTTAAGTGGTAAAGTGGTTTCCCCTTTCACTGCATAAGAACTATTTTCAGCTTTCAGGTTAATGGTAGTCAGAGTCAAAAGAAAAAACAGGAATATCCTCGCACAATTCATGGCTCTTCCGTTTTAATCGTTCTGCTAACAACAGCACCATCGCGTGCTTTTTCTCCATAGAGAAAGATGGCATCTTTGGAGAAGAATGTTTTTCCGGATTCAATAGTTTTGACTTCAGTGATTAATTTTATTCCTTCATTATAAGGTATCAGTTTTCCATCGAGTATAAATAGGGCGGTGGAATCAAAAGAATGACATCTAGGATTGTACCCTTCCAACGAAATACTGTCTTTTAATACAACAACAGAGTCTTTTTCCTCATTGGAACTCCAGGAAACAAGCGGGACAGATGCTAAAACACAAACAGTCAATAGCCAAACTTTACGTTTCATAATATGGAAGATTTAAATAATTTCGTTGAAAGTAAAGGTTTTAATGATTATATGATGTTTTTTACATTACTATTTATGATATTTATATATATTTTAGAATGCTTTAAATATTTCATATTTAGAATGTAATAAATCAATAAAATGTTATTTGAAGTAAATATGAAAGCTTAGACCTTGCAGCGCGTACGTCTTTCGTAAAGTTGAAAAGTTCAATTCCGTTTATTGAATATCTACGGTTTTCAATTTCTCATTCCCGTAGAAGACCGGGAAATACATCAATTCTGCTTTGGCTGGATTGATTTGATATTTGCCAGTGTAACGGGGCAACAGGTTCAGGACGAAGGTATGCTCGCCTTTGCTCAGTTTGTTGCAGAAAATGACGACTTTGTCCTTGAAATGTTCTCTGTGGACCTCGTTGCGGAACAGACCTTCCGTTTTGTCCTCGTAGCTACAACCTGCAGGGATGGGAATTTCGATTTGTACATAATTCGCTTCCCCTTCAACGTTTACCAGAACCACCATTTGTGCAGACTTGCCGGCGGTCAGTCGGGTTAGGGTGTCGCGGCCGGCGGCAAAATACGAATGAACGGTAAATCCTTTTTGGGTTTCAGCCCCAGGTTGTTTGTTCCAGGTTTGCTGATAAGCAGTTACGAACAAGGGGATCGTTCCTTTGTTCTTTATGGAGATGGAGGTTTCGGTCCCGATGGTTTCCGTGTACGGGAAACGGGTGACAGGTTTCCCGTTGATCCACAAACAGGCGTTGCGGAAATCTTCGCCGGTTTTCAGCACGTCGGGCAGGATGGTTTCGAGGATCCGGGACGATTCGTAGGTGTTTTGCCAGAAGCCTGCTTCCCGCTTTTCAAAAAAGTAATTCCGGATATTTTCAAGCTCCGGTTCGTGTCCACCCAGCATCTTCAAAACGCGGTAGGCAATTAACGTTTGCTCCATGTTGCCTGCGTAGGGCAAAACCGGCCTGCTGAAACGAGTGGTTCGCATCTCTTCGTTGCCCCAATACAGAGATCCCAACACCGTTTTTCCAGCATCCTTCATCAGCGAATCCAGCTTGACTTCACTCAGCAATCCAACAAGGCACATAGCCTGCAGGGTTTTGAGCCGGTCTGTGGAGTTCCTGTTAATCAGGCGGTCATTGATGGATCTAAAATAAGTCCTGCCATCCATCGGTGGATTCAACCGTTTGAGCAACATCAGCCGGTCTAGAAGTCCCTGTTTGGCGAAACGCAACGCATTCTGGTTGGATAAGTTCAGCAACTCCAGCGCTTGTCGGATCTCTTTTTCCAATTTGTCCGCCAAAGCCTTTTTATCCAGATGGATTTGATAACCGGCTTCCTCAGCATCCAACAAGGCGGACAAGGCTTGTCCGGAGATCCATAATTCGGTCTGGGAAGTATTCCACCATCCCCAAAGTCCTTCCGGATTCCTGTTCTTTTCCAGCTTTCCGATCAGGCCGGTTATATTCTTTTCTTCCTTAAATTCCTTTCCAAGAAGTGCCATTATGCGCTTTTTCGATAGCAAAACCTTAATCTTCGAAGCCATTTGCTCGTTGCATAGGTAGGGATAGTTATCCACCCGGTCGATTTCCCGCAGAAAGAGTTCCAGGCCGGACGTCTCGGCATACAGGGTAACCGTTCCCAGGGACGGATCGACTTTGAGCGGATACGCCAGCGAGTCGTTCAGGACTTTGAAGTCTCCGAAGGTCTGGAGCATCCCCAGCTCCTGAATGGGTAACATTCGCTCTTCTCCGTCGAATAAGCCACTCTCCGAGCGGAACGAATAGGCTAACTTCAGACTGTCTCCTTTTTCTGCACGAACGGGAATTTGATCCACATGGGAAGATGAAACGCGAAGGCTGTCGGCCTTTGTTTGCCCATTTGTTTCAATCTTCCGGACAATGAGAACGCTGTCGCCCATCAGATTTGTGATGCGTCCAACGACATTCATACTATCTCCTCTCACGGCAAAGGAAGGGGTTGATAAGCGTGCGGTCAGTGCCTTGAATGAGTTGACGGTGATCTGTTTCTTGTCCGTCTGTTTCCTGTTGCCAACAGCAATGAAATAGGCCTCCCAGCTGGTGATGTCGTCGGGATAGGTCACTTCGAAGGTGGCTGTTCCCTTTTCGTCGGTCCTCAAGCTGGGTTGCCAAAAGGCATCGTCGTGGAAGTTGCGGCGCAGGGTATTTCCGGCATTTGGGTCTTCTGAACCGGTGTCCGGCCTTTGACCCTGATTGGAAAAGGCTTTGGTTTGAATGAAAACCACTCCGTTGGCTGCTCTGGAACCGTATAACGAGACGGCGCTGGCGTCATTCAGTTCGTGCATGCTGGCAATCGTTGCCGGATCCAGGTCCTGAATGGTCCCGTTGAAGGGTAACCCGTCAACGATCACAAGCGGTAACTGGGTGATGGATTTGATGGATATAGTTTGGACTGAACCCGCTAATGTAGTACGTGTGATGGGTCCTTCTTCATCGGCAACATCTCTTTCATTTACATCATCAGCAATCACAACTTGCGTATATTTCTTTTTCGATTTTCCATATCCAATTACCATGACCTCAGACAAATTAGTCGTGGATTCTTCCAAAACAATTCTGAAATCTGCACCTTTCGATGCCTTGATCTGTTTTGGTTCATACCCAATAAAATTTATTTTCAGTACATCTCCCGGTTTGGCAGAAATAGTAAATTTTCCATCCATACCCGTATTGGTTTTACTACCCGTTCCACTAACTTCCACAAAAGCTCCGATTACCGGTTCTCCGGAAACATCCAGAACGGTTCCAGAAACCAATCCTTTTTCCGCATTGTAGCTGCTGTAGGTTTTGGTCAAGGGTTGCGACCAAATAACGCTGTCTTTTAACGACGAATCAAGATTATACGGGTTCTGCGGTTTGGTTTTCCGGATGTTCCGGTTGAGCAAATCGAACGCCTGCTTTGCCACTCCTTTGTCGGGATCCCAATCGACGGTATCCACGCTCAGATAATTGACGCCTCCGGGCTTTAAATTCAGGTCTTTCGAACAGGTCAGGGAATCTCCGAACACCAGGCAGATCCGTACCTTCCCCTCGGGCAGAGATCGGAAACTGCGTGTTCCCCCGTAATACAGCCTACAGGGGCTTCCATCGTTGATCCGGTCGGATTGAAAATAGATAAGCGAAGGGGCAACGGTATTTACATTAGGGTTTCTGCCTATCGATAGTTCCAGGCGGATGTCCTGCTTTTTGGGGTCGGTTTTTGTTTCAAGGGTCCGAATGGCTGAACCGTTCAGCGTGGTGAGATTTTGTTTCAGCATCCGGTCGAAAATCTGGTCTATTTGCCGGGGAGTCAACGGATCTTGCCTGAAATCTGCAACGGGTGTAAACTCAGACAGTTTGTTTCCAAAAGGTTGGGTCTCCCAGGTTTTAATCTTCTGAAAATCCTTGTAAAGCGTATATCGGTTCTTCCCCTCGATTGGTATGGTTGCGATCCGTTCGTTATCGGCATACACCGAGGCCAGATCGGACAGTCCGTTCACGTAGCTTCGGGTTGGAAAGGGACCGACCAGTACGGGATCGTTTACAAACGTTCGCAGTATATAATTGTAAGCGCCTCTTTTAGTATTGTTCATATAATAATACGAATTTCCGGAACGGATATAGGCCGGAAAATCCAAGGAACGTGCATTGGGCAAATCCAACCATCCGAAATGATTGTCCACTGTGATGAGTTGAGAGGCTAAATCGTTTCCTTCGTTTTCAGACAGAAAGCCCCGTTCTTTCTTGCTCAACAACCGGCTGGACAAAATCAAGGGTGCGGAGGTACTGTCTGCCTTCATTTCGATATAGGCTTTTCCGGCGTTGAAGGACAGGATGTTTTTAGCTCCCTTTTCGACGAAAACGTTATTGACGGTGATTACACGATCGAAAGTCCGGAGAGTCAGATCGTGCATTCCCGGTTCGATCGGAAATGCGTAGACCTCCATCTGTTGAGCCAGACGGGTGTAGTACAGCGCATTATCTATCCACAACATCTGCACACCCTGCAATCCTCCGTCCAGAACAACGTACGGAACGATCTGAGTGGAACCGTCAGGAGTGGCTTCGTTGTAGCGATAAACGGTTTCCGGATAGAGGAATCGGTAATATTCGAGGGTGTCCAGGGCCAGTTGCGTTTTCCATTTGTTCCAGCTCATCTTACCTTCTTGATTATAGATGCCGGATTCATCGGGGGTATATTCCGTATTGTTTTGAGGTTTGGCGTAATTGGTTTTGCCTTTGACTGGAAGGTTCGGCATCGAATTTTGCCCGAATTTGGAGGTCTGAGCGTAGGCGGTCACATCGGCCTCTTTCACGGGTTTCCCTTTTTTGTCTGTCACCGAAACCTGCACATTTGTTTTTTGTCCCGGATAGACCATTGTCGGGGTGGAGACCTCCAGCGTGATGTTTTTTTCCAGGTAGGGCAACGATTGTTCGATATGTTTGCTTTCTCCGGCAAAGAGGTAGGACAACTGCATATCGAATCCATCTTTCACCGGTGCAGCTACCGAGTAATCCAAGGCCTTTGTGAATCCGGATACAAGATCATTTTTGCCTTTCCAGACCGAGTACCAGAAAGGAATCTGCGCCGGATTTTCCACCTTCAGGAAAATGGAATCCTTCTGTCTGTAGAAGGCATAATCCAGCAATTTGTCATTTTCTACTTCATCGAAAGAATAGAAGTCGTCGGTGTTCGGAGTTTTTACTGAGACATCCGTCGCATACCAGGGAACAGGCATGGAATAGGGCAACAGGACGGTATCGAGCAGCACGGTATCGTCGTTTTCGTTATCCATACTGATTTCAGCCTCCACCTTTTGTGAGGTTCTGTCGTGCAATTGACGGATGGTTAGGATTCCTTTCGACACGGAAAAATCGAGTGCATAATCGTCTGCCTTCCTGAGCAGGGAGCTGTATTGGGTCTGCTTTTCATTATCGGCACTGAGGTACGTGCAATGGATCTGATATCGAAGCGATGCCTCTGTGGGAAAGATGGAATCCGGAAGCGTGATTTCTTTTTCCGACACGTCTTTCATATCCAACGATTGCTGCCACAGGGTGTCAGGAACAAAAACCGATGAATTCTTTTTGTGGTTCTCAATTTTAACCGGAATCAGGCAAATCTCGGCGCGACCACCATACACGGCCATACCGTTTTCATCGGATGCTTTGATTTTTACTTTCAAGGTGTCTCCTTTTACATACTCCTCTTTGCTCGTAGTCATGGACAACTTGATGCTCTTCAGTTCGTAGTCTTCGTAGGTGAATTTGCCTTCAATATACTTCGTCGGGGCATTAACAGCGTTCAACCCCAGACTATAGGTTTTGTCGAGTTTGAGTTTCAGACTGTCGGTCAGTTTAAACCGGTATTCGTACATGCCGGGCCGGTATGGACTCAATTTTCGGATCAATACGGTGTCCAATCTATCTCGAAAGTTGAAAAGATGCAGATCCACAGGTTTTCGGTAGGGTTTTCCATTCTTTTTCGCCAGATAGGCTTTCATTTTTACGGTTTCATCGGGTTTGTATTTGGGCTTGTTGAACACCACAAAACCGGTGTAGCGAACTTTTTCCGGACGATCCTGGGGATAAAAAATGGAATGGCTATTTATTCTAACGCTATACCAGAGGCTTCGGGGCAGGCTCCACAAGTATTCGAAAAGATTCCTTCGGAACTTATAATCTTGACTCTTTTCTATTTCGATATAATGATAAACGCCCCTGTGATTGATTTCCAGGACTTGCTCGTCTCTGAGTTTGGAAGTGTTGTAGGTCTGGGTTTTCGGGTCAAAGCGGAGCCTTTTTGAACCGCATTGAACCATGGCATCGGAAATGATATTCCCCAGACTGTCGTACAGACAAAGCATGACTTTCCCGCCGGCAACCATCTTGTAATTCAGATCATCAATCGTGTAATCCTGAAATTGCAGATGATTTTCAACCACGTTCACGATCAGATAATTTCCTCTTTTGAGTGTCGGTTTGTCCTTGCCAGAAGTATAGCGGGCTACAGGTTCGCCCAACATATCTTCAGATGCAGAAAATTCTTTCAGGTATATTTTTCGAAGATTTTCTTTACCGATGGTATAAATGAAAGATTCTGCGGAATGTCTTGGGCTGTCCGGCAGTGAATGCTTAGCCTGCGTACCGGGCAAGGAAAGAAAGGTGAATGCCAAAAAGAGGAAGAAGGTTTTCATGGTCGTCATAGATTTGGATGGACTTACCACAAATCTACAAAAAAAGGATAATGAAACTTCCTAACATTGATGTTTTTTTAATATTTGGTTTCCATTTACAGAAACACCAGGAAACAAATGGAAAAGATGATAACACACAAACAGTCAATAGCCAGACTTTACGTTTCATAATATGGAAGATTTAAATAATTTCGTTGAAATTAAAGGTTTTGTTGATTACATGATATGTTTTACATTAACATTTATGATATTTATGGACATTTTATAATGATTTAAATATTTGATAGCAAAAAACCAATATTTTCCATTAATTGTTTTGACAAATACAATTTAAATTGTATAATTGTTTTATTTAAAATAATATTATTTTATTAATTAATATCTTATGAGAACGAAAGACCTGTACACTTATTTTATTTTTATACTATTAGCCTTTAATAGTATAAACACGTCTGCAGAAGAGGATGTCTCTATGACAATTAATGTGGCCACTGCAGGATCTTTATTAACTCAGTTAGGAAATAAAGTCGATTCAGTAAATAACCTGACACTTTCGGGATATTTGAATGGAACCGATATTCGCACAATGAGAGAAATGGATAACCTTTCAACACTTGATCTGACAGATGCTAATATAGTAAGCGGTGGTGATCCTATTGCTTGTTTTCAAGAATCTTCTGTTTATTCTTTTTGTTATAGAACAGAAAATAATAAAATCGGAAATTTAACATTTACGGGTTGTAGATCTCTAACATCTATAATACTTCCTAAAAGTGTTATAGAATATACCAATGGTGTCTTTTACGAAACTGACGGCTCAAAACTAACAGAAATACACAATAAGTCGTTAGTACCACCTATAGCCACATTACAAACTTTCGACTACGTCAATAAATTAACATGTAAACTATATATACCAAATGGAACTTATGACGCTTATCATTCGGCAGTAGGTTGGTCCGATTTTTCAAATATTATTGAAGATGAACCTTTAGCCATTTCTAATTTACCGGTTAGTAATATTAAATTTTATTCAGATCAAAATTCAATAGTCGTAAAAGGGGCTAAAATTGGTGATATGATTGAAGTTTATGACACATTCGGGGTGTTGATACATAAAGCAAAAGTAACTGATGAAAGTACACGATTCTTTGTTCCTGACAAGAATATTTATATAGTTTTAATTGCAAATATGGTTTTTAAAGTAGCTTTTTAATAAAAAAAAAAATAATTCACTTTATAAAAAAAAGGAATATGAAAAAAAATATGACTATTTTGCTTTTACTTTTGCATACATTCATTGTAGGAGCACAAGTTACTAAAACTATAAATGTACTCTATGAGGGCACACTTAGCAGTTTATTAAATACGGATGAAAGAACAAAAATAACTAGTTTGACACTCACAGGTTTTATAGATGCCAGAGATGTGAAATTTATGCGCGATTCAATGACCGTTCTAACAGATATTAATTTGGGTTCAGTAAAAATAAATGCGTTTTTCGGACCTAATGGAACAAGCGATAATCCGGTATATCTGGAAAATACTTTACCAGATAGATCATTTCTGGATAAGATAACTCTAACAAACATTGTTTTACCTTCCTCTTTAACTGCAATAGACCTTTTTGCATTCTGGGGTTGTACAGGTTTAAACTCAATCACCATCCCTAATAATGTGACGTCTTTAGGGCAATGTGCATTTGGGCATTGCTCAGGTTTAACCTCTGTCAATATCCCTGCTGGTTTATCTTCAATGAGATATGCCCCTTTTTACGGATGCACTGGCTTAACTGCTTTTTCCGTTGATGGTTCCAATGATTATTACAGTAGCCATGAAGGTGTTTTATATAATAAAAACCTGTCTCATTTATTATTTTGCCCTATGGGTAAAAAAGGGGATTATAGTATACCAGCTGGGGTAACTTCAATTGAGTATGAAGCGTTCAATGAATGCGTAAATTTAACATCTGTAACCATTCCTGTTGGTGTGAAAAAAATAGATGCCGGCACTTTTAATAAATGTACTAGTTTAACATCCGTCATACTACCAATTGGCCTGACAGAAATAGGGGGTTCTGCTTTTGCCAGTTGTAGTATGTTAAAGACCATAAACTTTCCTGATAGTTTAAGAACAATAAAATCTGGGGCTTTTTTTGAATGTAGTAGCTTAACATCTGTAAATCTTCCAAACAGTACAGATTCTATAGGAGAATCTTCGTTTAGAGGTTGCACCAGCTTGCAGTCTGTTAATATACCTTATAATGTAACATATATTGGAATAGATGTTTTCACTTTTTGTTCAAATTTAACTTCAATATATGCATTTCCAATATATCCGGTAGATATAAGCGGGGAATATCCACTGTTTTATGGGGTAAATAAATATACCAGTACGTTATACGTACCGATTGGCTCAAGAAAATATTATCAGGTAGCTGATAAATGGCGAGATTTTGCAAACATCGTAGAAATGGATACACCTGCTACTGTAACATCAGCAATTGATTCCAGAATCTACTTCTATCCAAATCCAGTAAAGGATGTATTAAACATTCGTGGTTTGGAAGGCGAAGCTCTATTAAATATTATAGATATGCAAGGTCGATCAATTCTTAAAGGTATAGTATCTTCTGAAATTAATGTAAGCCAATTACTACAAGGTATTTATTTCGTTCAGATAAAAACCAACAAAGGAACTATAGTTAGGAAAATGCTAAAAGAATGATGAACCATTTAAGAGAGCCAATAGTTATAATCCTATTCCAAAAACAAGAATCGCCAATACTTATTTTTAAGTTATTGGCGATTCTTGTTTAATACTATTCATGCGAAACAGGTCTGATCTACCTACTCAGCAAATACTTCTTGAACCCCTCAAAATCCTTCCCAATCTCCACCGACAGCTTAGTCCCTTTCATAAACGCCTGAAGCTTTTCTGGAATCTCCATTTCAGCTCCAATAATTCCTTCCACCGTATCCTTAAACTTCGCCGGATGCGCAGTTTCAAGGAATACACCGGTTTGACCAGGCTTAATTTGTTCCACCAGTGCGCGGTATCCGCAAGCACCGTGAGGATCGAGCAGGTAACCGGTTTCGGCGTAAACGGATTTCAGGGTTTCGGCTATTTGTGCATCGTCGTAACGGGCACCGCTGATATCGGCGGCAATAGCATCGTGAGAGCCATCGTATAAATCAAGGATTCGGGCAAAATTGCTGGGGTCACCCACATCCATGGCGTTGGCAATGGTTGAGACGGAAGGACTTGGCTTGTATTCACCAGTTTTTAGGTAGTTAAAGAAAATATCGTTGCGGTTGTTGGAGGCAATGAAATGCTGGATGGGCAGTCCCATTCTTTTGGCAAACAGACCGGCTGTGATGTTGCCAAAGTTTCCGCTGGGTACGCACACCACCATGTTGTCAGCTTTACCCAATTTTTTCAGTTGGGCGTAGGCGTAGAAATAGTAGAAAGCCTGGGGCAGGAATCTGGCCACATTGATGGAGTTGGCCGAAGTCAGTTCCATGTGGGCTTTGAGATCGGCATCCATGAAAGAAGATTTAACCAAAGCCTGGCAATCGTCAAAGGTTCCGTCCACTTCCAGGGCTGTGATGTTTTGGCCCAGAGTCGTGAATTGTTTTTCCTGAATGTCGCTGACCAGGCCCTTTGGATAAAGGACATAGACTTTAATGCCAGCAACGCCGAGGAATCCATTGGCAACAGCGCTACCGGTATCGCCCGAAGTGGCTACCAGCACATTCACCTCTTTCTGGCCTTGCTTCTTGATAAAGTACGCCAGCAATCGGGCCATGAAACGACCACCCACATCCTTGAATGCAGACGTGGGGCCATGGAAAAGTTCCAGGCTGTAAATGTTTTCTTTGACTTCGACCAGCGGGGTGTCAAAATTCAGGGTATCGTAAACGATTTGCCTGAGGGTTTCGGGTTCAATATCTTCACCGAAAAAGGCATCTGCTACCCGATACGATATTTCCTGAAAAGTCAGGGTATCGATTTCATTGAAAAAGGAAGCGGGCAAAACGGAAATGCGCTCCGGCATATACAAGCCCCTGTCGCCGGCCAAACCGTCTACGACTGCCTTCTGAAGAGAGGCCGGGGATACTTTTTTATTGGTACTGTAATAGTTCATACGAGAATGTTTTTTTAGTCAAACACGGCTTTAATAAATTCGTTGTCCTTCAACAATCCATAAGAACCTTTGAGGACAGAAAATTCATCATAAACGTTCACTTCGTCGGGCACCTGACCGGGTTTATAGATGAGAAAGGGTATTGGTTCTTTCACATGGGTTTTGGTGCTGCAATAGGTTGGATGATCGGGCAAGACAGCGATGGTGACAGGTTCATCCCAGTCTTTCAAAGCTTCATAGATGGGACCGACGATGCGTTTGTCCAGATATTCGATGGTGCGGACTTTCAGGTCTACATCTCCTTCGTGACCAGCCTCATCGGACGCTTCAATGTGAAGGAATACGAAATCCTTTTTACGCAGTTCTTCGAGGGCTGCCGCTGCTTTGCCTTCGTAATTGGTGGTATACAGACCGGTTGCTCCTTCCACGTCAATGGATTCAAGTCCGGCGTAAATACCAATGCCTTTGATCAGGTCCACGGCAGAAATAACGCTACCGGTCTTGATTTTGGGGAACTGCTGCATCAGGGTCTTCATATTTGGCTTGTAGCCCGGAGACCAGGGCCAGATGCTGTTGGCTGGATCTTTGCCTTCGGCTACTCTTTTGAGATTGACCGGATGGTTGGCCAGAAGTTCCTGTGACCGGATAATTAGTTCGTTCAAATCATCCGCTGTTTCCTGAGCTTCCGGTGTCAGAGCTTTTATCATCACATCCCTGAAAGGTGTACCCGGCACATCGTGCGGTGGGGTACAATCCAGGTCTTTGTTTCCACCTTTCATCACCAGGAGGTGACGATACGAAACGCCTTCAAGGAATTTCACAGTTTCAGAACCCAATTCTTTGTCCAGAAAATGGATCAGTTCAGCGGCTTCTTGGTTGGAGATATGACCTGCGGAGTGATTTTTGATCAGACCGTTTTCGATGCAAAGGATATTGCAGCGCATCGCCATTTCTCCCGGCAAAATAGTTACGCCCATACTGGCGGCTTCCAGGGAACCACGTCCTTCGTATTCAGTCCGAACGTCGTATCCCAGCAAACTCATATTGGCTATTTCGCTCCCGGGCAAAAAGCCATCGGGAACTGTTTCCAGCTGACCACAATTGCCCATTGCAGCCAGCTTGTCCATATACGGCGTATCGGCGGCTTGCATCGGGGTCTTGTCGCCCAATGCGGCAATAGCTTCGTCAGCCATGCCGTCACCCAAAATGACTATGTATTTCATTTTATCGGATATTGGCGATGCTGATAATATCGGCAAAAACACCTGCTGCCGTTACACTTGCACCAGCACCATAGCCTTTTATCATCATCGGATATTGCAAATACCGTTCTGTCGTGATCTGAATGATGTTGTTGCTTCCTTCGAGTTCATAGAATGGGTGTGAGGAAGAAACTTCCTGCAAACCAACGGAGCATTCACCGTTCTCCATTTTGGCAACAAATCGCCAACGGTTGGAATTCTTTTCGAGGACTTTGCGTTTGACTTCAAAGGATGCATCCATTTCGCCAATGGTCGCCCAAAAATCATCCAGAGTTCCTTCGAAATACTTATCGGGGATAAAGAGATTTTTTACAACATCTGACTGTTCTACTCTATAACCGGCTTCACGGGCCAAAATCACGAGTTTACGGACAACGTCCTTGCCGGAAAGGTCAATACGTGGATCCGGTTCTGAATAGCGAGCTTCCTGAGCCATCTTGATGGTCTTGCTCAATGGTATATCAGCACTGATGGTGTTGAATATATAGTTCAGCGTGCCTGAAAGGACGGCTTCTATCTTCAGGATGCGGTCACCTGAATTGATCAGGTTGTTGATGGTGTTAATAACGGGCAGACCTGCTCCTACATTGGTTTCAAAGAGATATTTGATGCCTTTTTTGCGAGCCAGGTTCTTGAGATATTCGTAATTCTCATAGGAAGAGGAAGTGGCAATCTTATTGGCGGCCACCACGGAAACGTTGTTTTCCAGGAGATCTCCGTAAAGATCGGCAATCTGAGCACTGGCGGTACAATCCACGAACACCGAATTAAAGATGTTCATCTTAATGATTTCGTCCTTCATCAATTCGGGAGAATTGGCCTGACCCTGTTTTTCAAGGATATCCTTATAATTATCCAAATCAATGCCTTCACGGCTAAAAATGGCCTTGTCGATGTCGGCTATACCTACTACATTCAATTTCAGTCCATTCTGGGTCATGAGGAAAGATTGTTGCTGCTTGATCTGGTCGAGCAAACTGCCTCCCACTGTGCCAATACCGGTCAGGAAAATATTCAGGACCTGATAATCTGAAAGGAAGAATGAATCGTGAATAACGTTGAGTGCTTTGCGCAAATTGGCTGTGTTTGTTACAAACGAAATATTCGTTTCTGAAGCACCCTGAGCGCATGCAATCACGTTGATACCGTTGCGTCCAAGTGTTCCAAACAACTTACCGGCAATACCCGGAGTACGTTTCATGTTTTCACCGACGATGGCGATGGTAGCCAAATCGTTTTCAGCGAAAATATGATTGATTTCACCAAGTTCCAATTCCGACTTGAATTCTTTTTGAAGAACACGTACGGACTCAAAGGAATCCGCAGAGCGTACACCAATGGAAGTCGTATTTTCGGAAGAAGCCTGTGAAACAAGAAATACGCTGACACCTGCCTTGGCCAATGCCTTGAATATACGGTAGTTCACACCGATCACTCCGACCATGCCTAATCCCTGAATGGTAATCAGGCTGGTATCGCTGATGGAAGAGATGCCTTTGATGACTTTGCCTGAATCATCCTTCACATTCGAAATCATTGTGCCTGGAGCCTTTGGATTGAATGTATTCTTGATCAGGATTGGAATATTTTTATGATATACGGGGAAAATCGTTGGTGGATAAATAACCTTTGCTCCGAAATTGGAAAGTTCCATGGCCTCCACATAGCTCATTTTCTCAATGACATAAGCATTGTTGATGACACGAGGATCGGCTGTCATAAATCCATCTACGTCCGTCCAGATTTCCAGGATGGTCGCATCCAGTACAGCGGCCATGATGGCTGAAGTATAATCGGATCCACCTCGGCCTAAATTGGTTGTTTCACCGGTTTTGGCACTGCTAGCTATAAAACCGCCCAAAACAGAAAGACTGGGTATTTCAATGAATTCCTCGAGTATTTTTTTGGAAGTCAGCTCGTAATTGAGAATATTTTTGCCATAGACGTCATCGGTCTTGATAAACTTACGTGCATCAAAATGCGTTGCATCCAGAAACTTGCTAATCATGTAAGAAGTGATGCGTTCGCCATAACTTAGGATGGCATTGGCTGTCTTATCAGAAAAATCCTGTATAAGTGATACACCTTTGAGAATGTTTGACAGTTCATCAAACATGTGGTCTACTCCTTTTGAGACTTCTTCCAGCTTGGCGCCTTTGAAAAGTCCTTTCAGCAGTTTATCGTGTCTTTCGCGAATGTTCTGGAAATCGACCTGATAGTCTTCATCTCCTGAAGCTGCCATTTTGGAGGTTTTGATCAACAAATCGGTCACTCCGCATACGGCAGAAACGACAACAATGACCGGCTCGTCAGCCGATTCGACAATTTTTTTGATCGCGAGAATGCTGTTCACGGAACCTACGGACGTCCCGCCGAATTTCATTACTTTCATAAGTGTTTGTATTTGAGTTTGGTAACACAGGAAGACGTCGAACTTACGAATGCCCCTAGTGCTTATTGCACCGTCACCCTGAATTGTTTAGTATTATTTTTTTTGATTTTGCCTTTTAAGGCGATGGCTCTTGACACACACCGATGCCCTTCTGCCAGACTGTAGAAGAAATTTATAACCCCCAAGGGGTCATAGTAGTTCGCATGTACTTGAAATACAGCATACGGTGTTTCGTTATTTTTAGAATGCTGCAAATATAAATATTTTTGTCGGATTCTGAAAGAACAGAGTCGTTTTTATCTAAACAACATGGGCACAAACTCTGAAAGATAGGTCCTCCAGTTCGACCAGGTGTGGCCACCTTCACTTTCACGATAGACATAGGGCATTTTCATCCCATCCAGTTTTTTCCTGAATTCGGTATTGCTGTTGTAAAGAAAGTCCGTATTGCCAATCGCTATCCAGTAAAGTTTGTAGCCTTTATCCATCTGCCGTTTCAGCGTTCCATCTATATCGGCATAGACTTTTGATTGAACTTCGGAATCGGGATTGATGGCTGCTGAAAAAAGACCGATATAATCGAAATAGTCCGGATAAATTCTTGAAATATGCAGTGCATGGAAGCCTCCCATGGAAAGTCCCGCAATGGCGCGTCCGGATTTTTTGGGAATGGTTCGGTAATTGCTATCCATAAAACGGATCACTTCCATAAAGGTCTCCTCCATCTTTCCATCCATAGTATGAGGCAGTTTGCCGGGCTTAACCATACCAAGACTGGACTGCCCCGGAGCTGCTTCCTGGTCCACATTGCCGTTGGTCATCACTACAATCATTGGTTTTGCTTTGCCCTGTGCTATCAGGTTATCGAGTATTTGAGAGGCCCTGCCCAATTCCATCCAGGCTTCTTCATCCCCTCCCATGCCATGCAACAGGTAAAAAACCGGATAATCGGACTTGGATGTTTCGTAGCCTGGTGGGGTATAAATGGTGATGCGTCTGGATTTTTCATTACCCGGAGATTGATACCACCTGCGGGTCACCGTTCCGTGAGGCACTTGGTTCACCTTGTATAAATCACCCTTTCCGCCACCTACTATAAATACGTTGGTGATGGTGGTCACATCCCGGATCTGATAGATATTATTCGGGTCGGCACATTTTAGACCATCCACGATAAAAGAATAGCTGTAGAGGTCTGAGGCCAAAACAGGTGTTGTATAGGTCCAAATACCTTTTTCATCCTTAACCATATATATTGAACCTGGCGCCCAGCCCTGATTTGGCATTCTCAGAACTGAAAGTTCCACTTCGCTGGCATTTGGTGCAGGCATTCGAAATGTAACGGTATTGTCGGGGTTTATTTCAGGGGAAACTACTTGAAAATTATTGTTTCTCAGAGCTTCTTGAGCCTGAGCGCCGGAAAGGGCCACTATCATTAGGGCCACTACCGTAAAAGCTGTCTTTTTCATAGTATCAGATTGAATTTTAATTGGCAGCACAAGATAAAAAACAAATCTGAGGTATATTGAATAATTATTGCGAAATTATCTTATCTTTAATACCTTTTTTAACAGGTTCTTAATTTCTGAAAGGTTATGGAAACAATAGACAGAAAACCAGCCGTAGCAGGTCAGTTCTATCCGGCCAATGCGGAAAAATTGCACCAGGATTTGACCGGGTTTTTTTCAAATGCTGCCCCTAAAAAGAGTCAGCACGTCAGAGCCATCATCACGCCACACGCCGGATATGTTTTCTCAGGAAAAGTGGCCGCATCTGCTTTCAATCAGATTGATGGTCGAAAAAAATACAAACATGTTTTTATACTGGTATCTTCTCACCAGGAACAATTTGACGGAGCATCCGTTTATTGTGACGGAGATTTTGTCATGCCCTATGGAAAAGAGATGGTCGATAAGGATCTTGGCCGTCAGCTGGTTGAGGATTTTCCGGATATCTTCCAGTCCAACCGCAGACCACATTTGAATGAACACAGTCTGGAAGTACAGCTTCCTTTTCTGCATTATACCCTTAAAAAGGACTACTGCATAGTGCCTATCGTTTTAGGAACCTCCAAACCAAGCGTTTGCAAGGATATTGCCAACGCGCTGAAACCTTACTTCAATTCGGATAATCTGTTTATAATCAGCTCGGACTTTTCCCATTACGCCGAATATACCGATGCTAAAAATGTGGACTTCCACACCAAAAATGCCATTCTGTCCAATGATCCAAATACACTGCTGGCTACTTTAGAGTCAAATGCACAACATCATGTACCACACCTGGTGACCAGCCTCTGTGGATGGACTTCCGTATTGACATTGATGTACATGACGGCTAACAACGAGGCCATGGAATACGATGCCTTGGATTACAGCAATTCCGGTGATGCCCACCTTTACGGTGATCCCGATCGGGTGGTCGGATATTGGGCCATTGCTGTGTCGGAGGAACGCACTTCCAGCGATGACAAGAAAGAAAACGAGCATTTTGAACTCAATGAAACGGAGAAAGCGACTTTGATTCAATTGGCCAGAAAAACCATCGAAGAAAAAGTCAGAAATGGAAAAGTAAGTGCCCTTGATCCTGCTGCCTTTTCCGAAAATCTGAGAAGCAACTGGGGCGCTTTCGTAACCCTGCACAGTCATGGAAAGTTGCGGGGCTGCATTGGTAGAATGATTGGCGATGTTCCCCTGTTCAAGATGATTCAGGATATGGCGGTATCTTCAGCCGTCCATGATCCACGCTTCATGCCGGTTTCTCTGGAAGAACTGCCCGATATAAACATAGAACTTTCCATACTTTCACCCCTGGAAAAGATTATTGACATCAAGGATATTCAGCTTGGTAAACACGGCATCTATATCACTAAAGGACAAAGAAGTGGCGTCTTTCTGCCACAGGTAGCCACAGAAACGGGTTGGGGGCTGGAAGAATTTTTGGGGCATTGCGCCAGAGACAAAGCCGGACTGGATTGGGAAGGTTGGAAAACAGCTGGCATCTATATTTTTACTGCGACGATATTCAGTGAAAGTGAGTAACTTTTATGCTCAATCATTCCAAATGCCATTAATCTTGCAACCACAAGACAGACACAGACCATTTTTAATGCGATTTTGACAAATTTCATACCCTCGTCGTTCCACCAAAAGTGTTTTGCAACTCGGACAGAACGTATTTTCTGCGTTCAGTGAGGGTATGTTACCGATATACACGTACTTTATACCTGCAGCCGAAGCTATTTCCCCGGCCTGAATCAGACTATTCACGGAAGTGGGTGGCAAATTGTTCAATTTGTAAGCTGGGAAAAAGCGGCTGAAATGTAAGGGCGTTTCAGCGAAACCGTTTTCCACCAACCAGTTACACAGGGACTGGATCATCTCCGGATTATCAGAAAAACCGGGCACCAACAAATTGGTTATTTCCAGCCAAATACCTTGTTCTTTGAGCGTTTTCATAGTTTCAAGCACTGGTTGAAGTCGTCCACCTGTCAGGTGCAGGTAAATGTTTTCATCGAAGCCCTTTAAGTCAATGTTTGCTGCATCCAGATAGGGACAAAGTTCTAATAAAGGCTGCTTGTTTATATAGCCATTGGATACCATTACTGTTTTTAAACCCTGATCATGTGCCAACTTCATCGTATCGAAAACATATTCGTAAAAGACAGTAGGCTCCGTATAAGTAAAGGCAATACTTTTTAATTCATGCTTCAAGGTTTGTCTCACCACCTCCTCCGGCAACATTTCTTGATGTTCGGATTTTTCGGGTGAACTTTGTGATAGTTCCCAGTTCTGACAATTCAGGCATCGAAAATTGCAGCCATTCACAGCCAACGAAAGAATCTTTGTTCCCGGAAAAAAATGGAACAAGGGTTTCTTTTCAATGGGATCGATGGCCAGCGAGCAAGGATTTCCATACGATAAAGTATAAAGCGTACCTTGTCTGTTTATCCGGGTATGACAGATACCAATTTGTCCGTGTTTAAGCACACAAGCATGAGGACAGAGCAAACAACGTACGGCGTCGTATTTTTCTGGCTCCTGAAAGGACGCTACACGGGATTGTTTTTCGTCATTTTTCAAAGACATTTGGATGATTTGAGGTTGAATTAATGCAAAAATTGCTCTGCAATCTTGTCTAAATCCTGTTTATCGCTATCTGTCTTGAATAAGTCATACAGCTGATCTACATTTTCAAGGTCCACTGCGTTGGGTAATAGAATCTTTACAACCTCTTTTTTATCGCTCGTCAAGCTTATTTCCTCAACTATATCCTTGATTTGCTCAATCGTGAAAGAGGATGAATTGTTTATTTGCTTGATATATGCCAGTTGGTTTTTGTACGGTCTTGCACCGCGTATACGGGCTTTCAGAAGACTAAGTTCCTTGTCATCATACAAAGTGAAAATGGGCATATAGGGACTTTTTGGTTTGAAATTGTTCGACGGTGTATTGTTTTTTTCAATCAGTTGGGCCATTTCTACTGTACCCTTTTCGCGCTCTTTATCCAATATCCGTTTGATAGATTCTACCTCAAAGGCAATGCGCACCTTCTTTTGCTGTGGCAAATCAAGGGTTTCACGAAGTATATTCTCTAGTTTCTGATCTATTAGACGTATGTCATTCAGATTGATATCTGCACATAAAGCATACAAACTCAATAAACATAAAAATAAAGTTACTTGAAATCGTTTCATGGAATTTTCAATGAATTAAGTGATTAAAGCAAAAAAATTGAAAAACCGTACTTTTGTTGAAAAGACCGATAAAATGGAGTAGGTCAAGTATTATATTTATAGTCTTATTGTTACCTATACTATAATTTGCAAATATAACATATTAATAATGCATAGGGCTTCATTTGTATTTTTTTTATTCATGTTCCTTTTCTCGTAATACAACTAAACTTTTTAAAATGAGCATTCATACGGCTTCCAGACAATTGGGAACAAAAAAGGATTTAACAAATAATTTATTATTTTACATTGAACTTTGAATTAAAAGACTTGTTGTTAATTCATTACATATACATCTTTTTACTTATATTTGTTTAAAATGATTCGACAGTGAATGTAAACAGGATCCTTTTTTGGTTTTTCATGTGTTTGTAACAGAAATGTAACACCCTATTGCGATCTTCGTGCCTGATAACGAGGATACTAATAAAAGAAATATTGTAAAAAAGACAGCTATGGTACAAAAGGTAGAAGCAGAACTTGAAAAATTAAAAAAAGAAACGTTGGAGATGTGGACGTTGGTCTACAATCAGTTGCAACGTGCCGGTGAATCTGTACTGACTCTGGATAAGAACCTTGCCCGTCAGGTTATCCTTCGTGAAAGCAGGGTGAATGCCTTTGAACTTAAAATAGATCGTGATGTGGAAGATATGATAGCACTGTACAATCCGGTGGCTGTACAACTCCGCTTTATTCTGGCCATGTTTAAGATCAATTCCAATCTGGAACGTATTGGTGATTTTGCTGACGGTATTGCCCGTTTTGTTCTGGATTTTGATGGACCGGCACTTGATGCAGAGCTCGTCAGCAAACTTGAAATGGCAGAAATGTTTGAACAAGTTGAAAATATGTTGAAAATTCAGTATGAAGCTTTGGAAAAAGAAAATGCGGATTTAGCCCTCAAAGTTTTCGACATGGATTATCGTGTGAATGAAATAAACCGTAATGCGAATGATATCCTGAAAGACTACATTCTGGAAAATCCCCAAGCCAATGCCTCAGATGCCCTGCAAATGATCAGCATTTTTCGCAAGCTGGAACGACTCGGTGACCACTGTACGAACATTGGTGAAGAAATCGTTTTCTACCTCGACGCAAAGGTTTTGAAACATAAAGGAATTATATTAGAATAAAGAAGTTGAAATGAGTAAACCCAGAATTTTGGTTGTGGACGATGAGGAAGATCTTTGTGAAATCCTGCAGTTCAATTTGGAAAGTGAAGGTTACGAAGTGGATACTGCCAATTCGGCTGAAGAAGCACTGGAAAAGGACTTGACTACCTATCAACTGCTTATGCTGGATGTCATGATGGGTGGCATTTCCGGATTCAAGATGGCTGATATGGTGAGAAAAAATGAAAAGACATCTAATTTGCCCATTATTTTTATCACAGCCAAAGACACCGAAAACGACCTGATGACAGGATTCAACATCGGTGCAGACGATTATATTTCCAAGCCTTTTTCCATCCGGGAAGTAGCACTTCGCGTCAAAGCGATCCTACGCCGTACCCTCTCTTCAGAAACAGTTCAAAAAGAAGAAGAAGGAGAAATCATCCGTTTTGATGATTTGAGCGTGGATGTGCTTAAAAAGAAAGTCTTTGTCAATACGGATTCCATCACTTTAACCAAAAAGGAGTTTGACATCCTATTGATGCTGGTCTCCCACCCCGGACGCGTCTATTCCAGGGAAGACATCCTGACCAAAATATGGACGGACGAAGTTTACGTACTTGACCGTACCATCGATGTAAACATTACCAGACTTCGCAGAAAGCTCGGCGGCTACGGAAAGTTCATCGTCACTCGTTTGGGATACGGCTATTGCTTTGAATATAATTAACTCAAAAAATCACGGAACCATGTCTGATATCATCCATAAACCCAAGTTGTCCTTTCACCAAAAATTGTTTCTGACCATTGTGTCTACTTTTTTGGTTTTCATTTTTCTGATCAGCAGTTTTCAGTATCAACGTGAAAAGGAATTCCGCGTGGACCTGATGACTGAACAGATTCAGAGCTACAACAACATCGTTTATGAAGACATATCCAATAATGGACTTAGTAAAAATAGCGTAAATAGCATCATCAGCTTTCTGAATGTAAAAGAACTGCGCATCACCATCATCAATTATTCAGGTAAAGTGCTTTATGACAGTGAAGTGAAAGACGTTCAGAATATGCCTAACCATTCTGACAGACCCGAATTCAGGAATGCTCTATCCACAGGCAGCGGTGTTTCCGTTCGTCGTAAATCAGAGACAACAGGTAAAACGTTTTTTTATGCCGCCAACAGGTATCCAAATTACATCATTCGATGTTCTTTACCTTACACCAACACGCTCAACCAGCAACTAAGTGCTGATCTCGATTTTATTATCCTCACCGGTTTGTTGCTTATTATTTTAATGGTCTTTCTTTATCGGATAACCAGACGTCTGGGAAACACTATTGACCAACTGCGCATTTTTGCAGAAAATGCAGACATGAATAGAACATTGGACATCGACCAGCAATTTCCGCACAATGAATTAGGTGAAATATCAAACCACATTGTTGGCCTCTTTAAGCGGATCAGCTCCACACGTGACGACCTGATTGTAGAGCGTGAAAAGCTGATTACCCACTTACAAACCGCCCGGGAAGGTTTGGCCGTGTTTTCTCCCGACAAAAAGGAGATCATCGCCAACAACCAGTTTATTCAATACATAAACCTGATATCGGACGAACCTGTCCAGGCAGCATCTTTTATGTTTCAGTTGCCTGAAATGAACGAAATAAACTTGTACATACAACAAAACGTTGGTAAAAAAGGACTAATTAGTGCATTGAAACGCCAAAACGCACAGGTTGAGAAAAACGGTAAGGTTTTTCACGTCCAGTGCATCATTTTCCAGGACTCTAGTTTTGAAGTGAGTATCACCGATGTCACCCAATTTGAAGAAGAAAACCGGCTCAAGCGCCAACTAACACAGAACATTGCTCATGAACTGAAGACACCTGTCAGCAGCATCCAGGGGTATATGGAAACCATCATCGCTAATCCGGAACTGCCCGCTGAGAAACTTCAGAATTTTGTAAAACGCTCTTATCTCCAAAGCAAACGTCTGAGTGAACTGCTCCGCGATATTTCCACGCTGACCCGAATAGATGAAGCGCCTAAAATGATTGAAAAAGAGGATGTAAAGATCAGCCATTTAGTGGAACAGATAGCCGGCGAACTCGAGGCAGAAATGCAACATAAGAACATGAAACTAACTACTGACATCGATCCGGATGTCACCGTTCATGGTAACCAAAGCCTGTTATATTCTATTTTCCGTAATCTGATGGACAACTCGTTGGCCTATGCCGGTGAAAATACAGAAATGGTTCTGACTTGTTTTCGCAACGAAACCGGTAGCTGCTTCTTCAACTTCTACGACACCGGTGCCGGAGTAGCCGAAGAACACCTCAACCGCATTTTTGAACGCTTCTATCGTGTAGACATAGGCCGAACCCGCAAACTTGGCGGAACAGGCCTGGGACTGGCCATTGTTAAAAATGCCGTGATCCTGCATGGTGGTACCATTTCAGCCAAAAACAGACCGGAAGGAGGATTGGAATTCGTGTTTTCGTTAATTAAATAACAAAAAAGAAGCGGCCCCTTTTGAGACAGCTTCTTTTCCACCTTTAAAACTAACTACCTAATTATCCAAACTTACCTGTAATGTAATTCTGTGTCCTGATATTTTTGGGATTCGTGAATATCGTCTTTGTCTCATCGCATTCCACCAGTTCACCCATATAGAAAAATGCCGTTCTGTCGCTCACACGAGCGGCCTGTTGCATATTGTGGGTAACAATGATAATCGTATACTGATTTTTTAATTCATAAATCAACTCCTCAATCTTGGAAGTTGAAATTGGATCTAAAGCCGAAGCGGGTTCGTCCATTAAAATGATGGAAGGTTCAATAGCCAAACACCTTGCTATGCAAAGACGTTGCTGTTGACCACCCGAAAGTGCATTTGCAGACTTTTTCAACTTATCTTTCACCTCATCCCAAAGCGCAGATTGCTTTAGAGAACTGATCACCTTTTCCTCAATCAGATGCTTATCGCTGATACCATCTACCCGTAGTCCATAAGCCACATTTTCAAAGATGCTTTTGGGAAAAGGATTCGGCTTTTGAAAAACCATACCCACTTGCTTGCGCAATTCATCCACATTTACAGACTTATCGTATACAGATATATTATTCACCATGGTAGTACCAGTTGTTCTGACACCTGGAATCAAGTCATTCATTCGGTTGAACGAACGCAACAAGGTGGATTTTCCACAACCGGAAGGGCCAATGAAAGCAGTGATGGTATTCGCATCGGCCTGGAATTGGATATCTTTCAATGCTTGAGAATCACCATAAAACAAGTTGAAGTCTTTTGCTTCTACTTTAGGGTTTGACATAGTGCAATTATTTTAATTTTTTTATGAAATAGCGGCGAGCCGAATTGGCCAGCATATTGACCAACAAGACAATGGCAATCAACACCAAAGCCGTACCATAGGCCATGGGTAATGTTTTTTCCATATCGGTGCCACTGGTAGTCAGCACATACAGATGGTAAGGCAAAGCCATTACCTGATCAAAAATGGAGTGCGGCAAGCGGGGCAGGAAATACGCGGCCACGGTAAACAAGATCGGAGCTGTTTCACCGGAAACGCGACTGACAGAAAGTATCAGTCCCGTCACAATATTGGGGTAACAAATAGGTAATACCACTTTCCGGATGGTTTGTAATTTAGAAGCACCAAGGGCATAACTTCCAATTCTCAGCGAATCGTCCACCGATTTCAAAGCCTCTTCCGTGGTACGGATGATGATGGGCAAGACCATGATGCCCAGCGTCAAAGAACCGGCTAAGATGGAATCACCAAAATTGAGCTTCTGTACGAAAAAAGCCATCCCGAAAAGGCCAAAAACAATGGAAGGGATACCAGCCAGATTGTTCGTCATGGAGTGAACCACTTTTTTGAACCAGGATTCCTTCAAATACTCATTCATGTAAATTCCGGAAAGGACGCCAACAGGAAAAGCAAAAAGCATACTCCCGAATACCAGGCAAAGTGTTCCGACAATGGCCGGCATGATTCCACCTTCGGTCATCCCATTTTCAGGCATCTTAGTCAGAAAATCCCAACTGATTACCGAGAATCCGCGAACCACTATAAATCCAATGATCAAAAACAGGATACCCACCACAGAAAAGCTAATCAACCTGAATGAATTGAAAGCAATCGACTGCTTAAGCCGCTTGGATACATATTTATTATAAAGGGTCATTTGTCTTTCTTTTTAATCATTTCCACCAACGTGTTGAAAATGAATGTAATGATAAAGAGTATAATTCCCAGGGCAAACAAAGCCTTGAAGTGCGTTCCACCAAAAGGCGCCTCACCCAATTCAGCAGCAATTGTGGCCGGAATGGTTCTGACAGGCTCCAGAATGCTTTTCGGCATGACCGCTGCATTTCCTGTTACCATTAGCACAGCCATCGTTTCACCAATGGCACGGCCGATACCTAAAATAATGGCAGCCATGATTCCGGAACGGGCATAAGGCAAAACAACATATTTCAGAGACTGCCAATGCGTAGCACCCAAAGCCAGACTGGCCTCCTTCATAGCTACCGGTGTAGACCGTATAGCATCTTCAGAAACTGTTATGATCGTTGGCAAGGCCATGATACCCAGTATAATACTACCTGCCAAAGCCGTCTCACCAACAGGCAGATTAAACAACTGCTGAATTGCAGGAACAAGCACCACCAAACCAAAAAAGCCGTATACCACAGATGGTATTCCGGCTAATAATTCAATGACAGGCTTCATCAATTGACGAATTCGATCACTGGCTATTTCCGCCATATATATAGCGGTAACCAAACCGATGGGGATGGCAAAAAGGATAGCAAGAAAGGTGACCCACAATGTGCCCAATATTAGGGGCAATACACCAAACTGTGCTGCCGGGACTGCTGTTGGGTACCATTCTTTGCCGGTCAAAAATTCAGAAACTGAGACTTTTAATATATCCAGCGTGTGCCCGACAAATTTTTTCGGGAAATAATGATTATCGAAAAATACGATGACATTCTCATTTTTAGACACATAATCGTTGATGCAGGCTGGAATATTTTTAAAATCAGTACCCAGTTGCTCTTCGGTGTAGGCAGTGCTCAGCTCATCCATGGTAAAAAGCTGGATAGCCATATCCTTGCCTCCTACCGCTTTCCAGTTGGTTACATCGCCGTTGAAAATATCTTTTACTTGTTTGGAGGACAGCGTTTTTACTGGATTAGACATACTCAAACCCAGTGAATAACCTTCCTCCACCGGACTCACCTGAAACAGACCAATTCCGGATTTGAACAGGAAATATACGATAAAGAGTACGGCGACTGTAGTCACCGTACTGCTGGTAAATAAAATTCCTTCGGTAAACTTTTCTATGATTTTTCGAAGCTTCATGCTTTTTGTTTAAGAAAGAGGTACGTAACCTTCAGCCAATACAATCTTTTGTCCTTCAGCAGATAGAATAAACTTCACTAAGGGGTTCACTTTGGCAGTTGTAGTACTGGTGAAATAATAGTACAACGGTCTGGTGATTGGGTATTTTCTGCTCATTGCATTCTCCACATTGGGTGTCACATACGTTTTGCCTTTGTCGTAGGAAACATTCAATGCTTTAACATCCTTTTCAAGATAGGCCAGGCCCACATAACCGATAGCTCCTTTGGTCTGACTGACCGATTGAACAACTGCACCTGTGGCTGCCATCAATAAAGCAGATGAAACGAAATTCTTTTTGTTCATGACGTGTTCTTTGAAGAATTCGTACGTACCGGAACTGGTTTCACGGGAGTAAACGATGATTTTTAGATCCGGGCCACCCACTTGCTTCCAGTTGGTTGTTTTACCGGTAAAAATGCTTTCCAGCTGTTCGCGGGTCAACTTACCCACATTGTTGGAAGGGTTAACAATAACGGCCAGTGCATCATAAGCGATAATGGTTTCCTGGACTGTCTTGCCTGCTTCTTTCATCTTTAATTTCTCGTCCATCTTCATCTTACGGGAAGACTGGGCAATATCCGTGGTATTGCTTAGCAATGCTGCAAGGCCTACACCTGAACCACCACCAACAACAGAAATACCTGAACCTGGAAATTTCTTGCCATACACTTCAGCGAATTTCTGGGAAAGGGGTAAACAGGTATCACTCCCTTTAATCTTGCATACTACTTTCTGAGCGTTTGCCAAAGTTGGCATCATCATGCTGATGACTAATCCTAAAGCTACTAATACTTTTTTCATATCTTTTCTTTTTTAACTGATTCAAAGAAACTGTTTTGCTGTTACAATGGTATTACAGATGGTTTACACCTCCATGAAACATCCATATTTATTTAGAATTTATATTGAATGCGAAAGGTAAATACATTGTCCTTACGATCGTGAGAGAGATCAGTCAGTGTACTGGTCGAAGGAAGCAAAGAGGTCGTTTCGTTCTTGACGATGTCGTAATAAGCCATCAGCTTTACATTGCTGTTCCAACGATAGTTCAAGCCTAAACCAATGGTGGAATATTTGATATCAGCAACATTGGTTGCAATAGCACCATCCACTTTATTTCCTATTTGATTACCTGAAACGGCTGTATTTGGATCATACACATCGTATTTTACAACTGCCTGAAAAGGGCTTTCCATGATATCCTGGATAAAGTATACATAATATCCGTTAAAATTACGGTTGAATACATCCGTTTTGGCTACTGGTGCAGCTATAAGACTGGCAGATTTATCAGCATTACCAGGTTGTGTTCCTGTGAGGTACTCTGCACGTATCTGAGTGATACCGGGAGCCCAATCATAGCTAAATTGTCCGTCTAAACCAAGATATTGACGTTTGGAGCGATCCCCTTTTGTAATTGCAGCTTCGGTAAATACCGGAACACCGCCAACTTTAGTTATACTGTAGCTTTTGTTTGATATCGTAGCATAACCACCATTGTAATAGGAAGCACCAAGACCCCATTTCATTTTCTCATTTCTGGAAGACTGTGTTGCCGACAAATGACCAATGAAATCCTTGTAGGAATCGGTTTCCACATTGGTACCGTTACCGTTCATCAATCCGAGATCCAACTTCAGGAAGGTCCAGTTGGATGTTTTGGGAGCCTGAATAGTCAAACGTGCACCTAAATCACGTTCTCCGGGAAATAAGGTCTGAAAAATCCTTGAACGTTCAGGAGTTTCACGTGCACTCGAGGAATAAGATATCTCGTAACCAAAAGGACGGTCAAAAACACCACCTGTCAGTGAAATGGCATTGAGCCAAGGTTCTGTGATACTCAAATAAGCATCCTTTATACCCAAACCCTTTTCAGTAATGTCAAACTGCATGACTGCTCTTGCGTTTTCATTGTCGTATGCAAATTTGACACGACCTCTACGAACGGTCATACGGTTATCAATGCCTGAGGAAAAATTGCCACCTGCAAAACTTTCGATACCTGCTGTATCGGCCAATTGAAATTGGGTCTGCACATAACCGGTGATTTTCAACTTTTTTGCTAATATATTATCTGATTGCAGTTGCTCCACGTCCTGAGACAAGGTATTCTCAGTAGTGTCCTGCGCAAAAGCCATACCCAGAGAGGACACAGCGAATAGACCCATAAAGATCCGGAGTTTGAAATTTTTCATTTGCATCGTTATTTATATTTATGTTTACGTATGCAAAAGAACAGCATACGTATTACAATAGTGTTTCAATGAAATGAAGAATTACCCACACTTTAAGTGACTTTTATTTTTGATCATGTGTCACCCAAATGAGGGCACCTGTATCAAAGCCTAGATTCTGAGCCAATTTCAAATAAGAATCCTTGATTTCATTGGGTATGGTCGTTTCCCTGGAAAGTATCCAAAGATAACCAAGGTTGTCTCCGGCTATCAGAGCATACTTATAATCATCATCCAGTGCAATAACATTATAACCACCATAGAAAGGACCAAAGAAAGAGACCTTGAGACTGGCTATATCGGAGGAACCCACAAATTTAGCTTTACCAATGGCTTCACTCCATTTTTTCTTTTCTGCATTGTAACCCCGATTGACAACTTTAATGCTACCATCCTTATTGAGCGAATAATTGGCCGTTGTATTGTTCAATCCCCGTTCAAAACGAAAATCCATACGAGCTATCTCATTCCATTTCCCAAGGTATTTTTCAGCATTGAAATTTGTGACAGCCACTGCACCCTCAGGAATACTTGCACAAGAATTGAAGGCAAAAAGGCCGATAAGACTGGCCAAAACAGTTTTAATTGCATCTTTCATAATCTCGATTTATAGGTTGGTTTATTAATTATTGAAACGAAATCCTGTCAGTTTATCCCTCATAACTCCTTTATTTAGCAAAGTAACATATCTAATAAATATAAGTCAGGAATGTACCGTATTTTATAATTATCCTGCAATAGTTCACCCTCACTTTCCCGGAGTCCCTGCCCTCCAATCAATATCATTTGATATGGAAACTGAGTCTGAATTTCTTTAATAGTTTTTTCCAGATACTTAATATTATAAGTCAACGTGATGGATAAAGCCAGAACGTCAGGATTTTTTTCTTTGATAAACCGAATCAACTCTACTAAAGGAACACCTGAACCAAGATAATAGGTATTCCATCCATTCTTCTCAAAAATATCAGAAACCATTTTTATACCAATCTGATGCCTCTCATTTTCTACACAGACCAGGACTGCTGTTTTACCTAATTTTTCACTGGAAATAATATCGGAAAATAAATCATTAAGCATTCCCTCTACCATAGCGGAAGCCAAATGTTCGGTAGCCACACTGATTTCTCCAGACTCCCAGATTTCGCCTATTCCATAAAGCGCTTGTGTGATGACTTGCTCATATATATCAATAATGGGAATTTGATCCTTCAATAATTTCTTGATTATTTTAGAACAAATGATTCTATCCCCTGCAATAAGAGCATCCATGAAATTGTTCTTAATAAGATTGTCCAAAGTCATAAACCGCTATTTTAAATTTAATGTTATAACAGAAACTAATGTAATAAAGTTGGTTATTATCAAAATTTCTTTCCAGATCTTAACATGAATCCTTTTTGTTTTTTCGGGAAGTTTGTGTTACTTTGAAAAAAAACACATAGATATGATCAGAAAACTCCTGTTTTTACCCATACTTTTCGGGGCATTCGGTACTTTAGCCCAAAAGAACACGCCACTCAAAGAAATACTTTACTACGGTGGTATAGAGGTTAATAGCCCCATTATATGTGATAGTATCAACGTAAAAAACGAAAAATTCAATTGGCAAACTATGCTCAAAACTAAATTGAGTGAGCCTATGGAACAAAAAAGGTATAAAACCATCCAGGTAGAATCGGACTCCACTTTTAGAATGAAAAAACCGTCTAAAGGCTATCAACTTTCCCTGTGGAAATTTTTTGTCATGCCTGAAAATTATATGCCCTTAAAACTTGAAATCAAATCGACCAATGCTTTTGAGGTCTATGTGGACGGGGTTAAAAACACCGAAAAAAAGACATTAGAATCTACAAGAGCAAAAGCAGGTGCGGTCACAATCGACTTAAAAGCCGACCCCAGGCAATATCAGGTGTTGGTCAAGATGTTAACGGCGTCAACAGATTCCTGTGATACCAACTTCTCTGTTTTGATCAAGACAGAAAAGCGTGACTCCACCGTTCAGAATATCCTTACAGCTTCCAATCGCCGTTTGTTATGGACACCCGATTTTCTAATGGGAAAACGGATTTCAAATGCCTCTATTTCACCAAACGGCAAATATGCTTTGATCGATTACAGCATCATCCTGAAAGATGGATCCAGAAGCAGCATCTCTGAACTGGTATATCTCATCAGCGGTGAAGTGATGTGGAGCTTAGACACCAGTAACCGAAATATGCGTTGGATGCCTAAAACAAATGCCTTATACTATACAGTAAAAAATTTGGAGGGAAAGGAATTGGACACATTCAATCCAATCACCCAACAGCAAGAAATTCTGGCTAAAAATCTTCCGGATGGAGAATTCAGTTTTAGTCCAAAGGAAAACTACCTTATTTACTCTGTGGAGGATTCTGCAGACGAAGACAAAGGAGAACTGCATCGACTGATAAACCCCGAAGACAGACAAGAAGGCTTCCGAAACAGGTCTTCCCTTTATAAGTACGATCTGAATTCAGGACTATTCAGCAGATTGACCTACGGTAAGGAAAATACCTGGTTACACGATATCAGTGCCGATGAAAAGCAACTGCTATTTGGCACAAAAAATCAGTTTTTGCCACAAGCACCATTCAGTGAATCAAATCTTTACCTGTTAAATCTGGAGACCATGAAAGTGGATACCATCTGGCAACATGATAAATATGCTATTGATGCTGCTTTTTCGCCCGATGGAAAACAACTCTTGATCAAAGGCGGACCTGATGCGTTTAAGGGTATTGGTCTGAATATAGCCAATGGACAGACAGCAAACACTTTTGACACCCAGGCATTCATCATGGATCTGGAATCCCGAAAAGTAGAAGCAATCACCAGGAACTTTGATCCTTCAATCCAGGAAAGTGTTTGGAATAAAAATGACGGTCTCATCTACTTCAGAGCAGAAGACAGAGACTATGTACGATTGTATACCTACAATCCGACATTGAAAGAGATAGACACTATACCTGTTTCTCCAGAAGTTGTATCGCATTTTGAACTGGCCGCAAATGCCAAAACCATGGTTTATTTTGGTTCCAGTGTCAATAATACGGCAAATGTTTACGTCATGGATTTCAAGAAGAGTTTCATTGAAAGGACAGTAGCCGAACCAGGCGCTGACAGACTCAGCAATGTGGAAACCGGCAAGGTGGAAGACTGGAATTTCAAATCGGAAGATGGAACAACCATTTATGGACGTTATTATCTACCTCCTTCCTTCGATCCCACCAAAAAATATCCGGTACTGATTTATTATTATGGTGGAACCTCCCCAACTTCAAGAGCTTTTGAGGGCAATTATCCCTTGAGTCTTTATGCAGCGATGGGCTATGTGGTTTACACCTTGAATCCCTCTGGCAGTACAGGCTTCGGACAGGAATTTGCGGCCAGACACGTCAATGCATGGGGAGATAAGACCGCCGACGAAATCATTCAGGGAACCAAATTATTCTGTCGTTCGCATGAATATACCGACTCTACAAAAATTGGTTGTTTTGGTGCATCCTACGGAGGTTTCATGACCATGTATCTACAAACAAAAACAGACATTTTCAAGGCTGCAGTCTCTCATGCCGGTATCAGCAACATTGCCAGCTACTGGGGTGGAGGTTATTGGGGTTATACCTATAGCAGTGCTGCATCAGCAGGTAGTTATCCCTGGAACAATCCGCAATTATACACCGAGCACAGTCCGCTTTTCCATGCAGACAAAATCAAAACTCCGTTGTTGCTTCTGCAGGGAGCAGTAGACACCAATGTGCCCATTGGAGAATCCATTCAGATGTATACCGCCTTGAAAATGTTGGGCAAGCCTGTTGAATTCATTAAAGTGGACGGAGAAAACCACTCCATCAGAGGTTTCCAAAGAAAACTGGAATGGCAACGCACCATTCTGGCATGGTTTGCCAAATACCTGAAAGAAGACGACAGGTGGTGGAATGAAATGTACAAGCCGGGAGCACTGGATAATTAATATATAATTATCGAACAATTCATAAACAAGTGACGTTTTTATAGTATGAAAAACGTCACTCAGATGCTTATTATTTGTTGGTCTGTTGATAGAACTCTTCCACTTCCTGAATATGCTTTTCCTTGAGTTCCTCTTCCAAAAGGCTGGATGTAAATGAATTTTTGGCCAATTGGTAAATATCGTATTTGGTCAAGTTCAAGGCTTTTGAAACAGATAATAAGTTTTCGTTGAGGTAACCTCCAAAATAGGCTGGATCATCGGAGTTGACGGTAACCAACAGACCATAATCCATCATTTTTTTTAATGGGTGATCCTTTAGATCTTTAACTACATTGAGCTTCAGGTTAGACAACGGACAAAGAGTCAACGGCATTTGCCTGTCAACCAACTCATTTATTAGATCATTATCCTCCAGGCTACGGTTTCCATGATCGATGCGAGATACGCCAAGGTAATAAATAGCTTCCCTCACATAACTGGGCGGTCCCTCTTCACCTGCATGAGCAACGCATATGAAACCTTCTTGTCTGGCCTTCAAAAACACATTGCGAAATTTAGATGGTGGATGCCCTTGTTCAGAAGAATCAAGTCCTATACCAATAATCCAATCCTTAAAAGGTAGGGATTCATTCAGGGTTTTCATAGCCGATGCCTCACTCAAATGCCGCAAAATACTCATGATAAGTCTACTGCTGATACCCAGCTCTTTCTCTGCATCCAACAGTGCGTGATGAATACCGCTAATAACGGTTTCGAAAGGAATACCGCGGCTGGTATGAGATTGGGGATCAAAAAATAGTTCTGTATGAACGACATGCTGTTCCTGCATTTTCTTCATATAGGCCCATGTCAAGTCGTAAAAGTCCTGCTCCTGAACCAGGACATGGGTTGCTTCATAATAGATATTCAAAAAATCCTGAAGATTGCTGAATTTATAGGCTTCACGTATTTCATCTACCGTAAGATAGGGTATCTGAATGTGATTTCTCCCGGCTATCCGAAACATCAGTTCGGGCTCAAAAGTTCCTTCAATGTGTAGATGGAGTTCCGCTTTAGGGATATTTTTGATGAAATTTTCCATTAAGATACGTTTGCTTTGATTGGTAATGTAAAATAGAAGATAGAGCCTTCGCCTTTTACAGATTCCAAGTGAATATTTCCACCCAATAAAACCAACAGCCCTTTGACGATGGACAAACCCAAACCGCTGCCCTCATGTCCTCGGGTCATAGCAATATCTTCCTGAATGAAAATATCAAAAATCTTCTCTTTCACTTCCTCTTCCACCCCAATTCCAGTATCTTTGATGTAAAATTCAACACGATCCTGCTGTACTTCGAATCCCATGTCTATTGTTCCTTCTAAAGTGAATTTTATAGCATTGTCCAGTAAATGATAAAGAATTCTCTTGAAAAGCAATATATCGGTTTCTATGGTAGCCCCAATACCATCAGTTGAAATAGTCAAATTAAATTTAATATTCCTTTCACTTGCACTTTTCTCAAAAATATATTTGGTCTCCCTAAGGACGGCATTTACATCGACGGTCTGATAATTGACATTCATATTACCTGAAACAATCATGGCAATGTTCACATAATCCTCTATCGTATTCAATAATCGATTACTGGATTCTTGAATATAAGTAATGAACTGAGCTTTATCTATTTCAGGAATATCCGGATCGACCAGCAGATCGCTGAAACCTATTATACCATTGAGCGGAGTGCGAATCTCGTGAGAAATATTCTGGATGAAAGCGGTCTTGAGTCTATCACTGGATTCGGCCTTGTCCTTAGCAATAAACAGCTCTAAATTGGTCTCCTCCAGCTGTCTGGTCCTTTCTTTCACTTTTTCTTCCAATATCTGATTATGCATCTCCATTTGTTGGTGCAGATATTTGGTGTAAAGCAAGTTTTTGATACGCAAAGCCACCTCAATCAGATCAAAGGGTTTAGTCAAAAAATCATTGGCCCCATCTTTCAAAGCATGCTTTTTTGCCTCCGTCGTGAAATCTGCTGTCAGAACCAGAATCGGAATATAGGAGCCTTCTTTCATCTGCCCCTTTAAATATTCCATTACCTCAAACCCGTTGAGATAGGGCATCATCAAATCCAGTAAGATTAGATCTGGATGAAAGCTTTCAAAAATGGACTGAACTTCCCGCGAATCGGTAGTAGACTTGACATTCGTATACCCTTCCAATTCCAGTAAACCGACCAGTATGTCAATATTTGCTTCCTGGTCATCTACAACTAGAATATTTGCATTTAATAATGCGGAATTTATCATGGGAAATTCTTTCAATCAATAAAATACGTATCAATCACTTCCAGAAATTCTTTAATATCCAAAGGTTTTGTCAAATAGTTCTTAGCTCCGGCCTTTATCAGTTTTTCAAGTTGTTGAGGCATGGCGTCTGCACTTATAACAACAACAGGAATATCCTTCGTTATTTTATCAGCTTTCAATTGCTCTAAGACTTCGCTGCCATGTATGTCAGGCAAATTAAGGTCCAGGAGTATCAGATCAGGCTTCTTTTCCTTGGCCACTTTAACAACATCTCTCCCTTTCTTACAGACAACCAATCTAATGCCAGAACGCTGTAATGAGAATATTTGTTCAATTAACTCTATATTTGGCTGATTGTCTTCAACATATAAAATTTGACCTTTAAAGGATTCATTATCGGATTTCAAAGACAAAAACACTTCCGGATTTAGCTCCTCCTGATTGTGCTCTGCTTGCGGAAGTTCAAACCAAAAGGTGCTTCCTACATCTTTGACACTCTCAACTCCTATCTTACCCCCCATGGCTTCTACCAGTTTTTTCACAACGGTTAAACCGAGACCTGTACCTTCCGTTTGGGATTTCTCTGCACCAATTCTCTCGAAAGGTGTAAATATTTTCTTCAAATCTTCAGGCGAAATACCAATTCCTTTATCAATAATAGAAATTCTGATCCGTTGTGAATTTTCATAAAGTCCCGGCACCAATTCTGTCTTGATACTAACCAATCCTCCAATTTTGTTATATTTTATGGCATTGTTGATTAAATTGATTAAAATCTGTTTTAATCGCTGTCTGTCAGATTTAATATACAGTTTACTCAATGGTGAATCTGTCAATTCAATTTTGATTTGCTTGGCTTTTGCTAATAGATAAACAACATCAACTATCTCTTTTATAACACTTTCCAAAGGTACAGGTTCAATAGAAAGAGAAAGCCGTCCCGATTCAATTCGAGAAATATCCAGCACCTCATTAATCAGATCCAGTAAAATCTTGCCACTATGCAGGATGTGTTTGACACTCTTTTTCTGTTTGGGTAAAAGCTCATTCATTTCCAACAACTGAGCAAATCCAAGAATGGAATTCATAGGTGTTCGCAGCTCATGGCTCATTCTGGAAAGAAATTCACTTTTGGCCAGGTTAGCCTCTTCAGCATCCTGTCTGGCTTTTTTTAAATCATCTTCAACCCGATTACGCCCCTCTATCTCCTTGAGTAATTCCAAATTAGTCTTGGCAAGTTGTGCTGTACGTTCCTTAATCTTATTTTCGAGATTAACATTCAGATTTAAAATTTCGTTCTCAGCACTCTTTCGTTTCGTAATATCTCGAACGAATCTTAAAACCTTATTATCACTCAAAAGAATAAGCCGGACTTCATAAAAAATCAAAACCCCGTTAAACGTAATAGTATAGTCATAGTTAATTACATCTTTTTTCTGGATACATTCCCGGATTTTTTTAATATGCCGTTTTGCTGTTTCATTATCGAAAAGATCCCGTAAATTCATTCCGATCAGTTCATTTTTGGGCGCCAACAATTCTTCCACATTATCTGCATAATATTCGAGATAGGTACCATTATTATCCATGATGAAAACAAGATCTGGCATCGCTTTCAGAATAGCTTTCATAAGCTCATTCTGCTGTTCCAGCTTCTCTTCAGCTCGCTTCTTTTCAGTAATATCAATGATAGTTCCTGTCTTGCCAACCGGAACATCGTTTTCATAAAGTGTAAATGTGGAAGAGCGAACCCAACGGAGTATGCCAGTTCTATTCACATAACGATATTCCACATATGGATTTACTAAAGAATCCTCTCTCAACAACTCCTGCGCAAGGATTCTCCTGTCAGGTTCATACACATAATCGATGAAATTCCTTCCTATCAGATATTCAGGTTTAAAACCCAGCAATTTTTCAATGACTGGGCTGATAAAATTGATCTTGCCCTTCAGATTCACCTCGTAAATGACATCGTTACTCCTTTCCACCAGATTGCGATAGATTTCCTCACTTTGATGAAGCGCCATAGCAATTAACTTATTTTCCGTGATATCAACAAGCGTACCGGCTCCACCTAAAAAGACACCATCCTTAATGATTGACCTGGTGGATAAACGAACCCAGTGATCTTCGCCCGCCTTATTCTTTATCTTATATTCATTGTGTATATCATCTTTGTTTTTCAACAACTCAAATCGCTGATTTAACGCATCTTTGCTTTCAATGAAAAATGCACGAAAAGGTCGTCCAATCACTTCTTCGGGAAGGTAACCCAGAATTTTCTGAACGGATGGACTTATATATGTGATTATCTGATTGGTATCTACCCGATAAATAACATCATTGATGTTTTCAATCAAACTGCGGTATTTATCCTCGCTCTCTTTTAAAGCCTGTTCGTATAAATTCTTTTCAAGATACCTGGATAACCTGACAGAAATGTAAAACAATAAATTATTTTCCTCAGTCAGGAAAAGATTTTCAGTTTCTGGTAGCTGATTTTCTGGATATCCAACAATTAAATGTCCGATTTCCTCCGCATTCACTTCAATTTTCTGATAAATGTATTTTTTGCAATTTCTGAAGCCAGGTGATTTAAAAACCTGATCGTAAATGACCAATTCTACTTCAGCAACATCCGGAAACTGAAAAGCTTCCGGGACAATCAGGATTATTCTCTCGCAAAGATCTTCCAAAGAGAGTTTTAAGGTAGCGAAAACTGCCGATATATTGTTATGACAAGTCAATTCTTTAATCCTTTCACACAAAAGAAAATCCACCTTGGATTTCTCGGTTTCCACACCTTCTAAAGTGGCATTAAGTTCATCAATCTCCAATTGTTTCTTAGACAATGCATTGATCAATTCATCTTTAGATAATTTTTGATTGTCCATGTTTAATGGCTTATAAAATGAACCAATTAATGGCGGGCCTGATTTACACGTAAGAAAGTATCCACTTTTGAGAAACCCTCATTGTCAATATATTCATGAAATTGTTTTCTGTTGAAGCTGACCTGATAGGTTGTGGTATCCACAGGTGATTCATTGACCTTATCCAATGTTTTAAGTTCATCCTTGGTTGAAATGGAACCGATGGTGAGCATCCCTTTGTTCAGCTGCATTTTCTGGACGTACCAGGAATTGCCCTTGTTTCTGGTATTCAGAAAATAATAGCCATTGAATTTCTTTAATACCATGTCCTCAGATATACCAAAAATAGTATCGTCATCGACCACATGTTCAATGACTGAGTCATTTTCCAGGCGAAATCCAGTTTTTTCCACTGCAGTCAAGTTATCCCAATTCGTACTATCTCTGGGCAATTTAATCTCATAATCGTAATGCATAATCATACGTTTACTTTCAATGGTCAAGCTTGTTGCTCCATTTTTTGAGATGTATTTTCCAATTAGTTTATTAGGGATGACAGTGAGGCTGTCAACTCCTTCAGGTTGTGTCCGATCAAAAGTAACAACAGGTACACAACTTAGTATGGTAAGTAAAAGAACAGATAGTAAAAGTATTCGTTTCATAGGGATTCAATTAAAGTTAAAAGCCGATGATTATTAGAAACGAGAGGTATATGCTGTAAATATATACATACTTTTTTTAAAGTTCAAGTTATTTTTCGTCTAAAATTGGGAATAAATAATGGAGACCAAAGGAGTCCTATCAAAATCCAGCATGGCATTGATTGGTTTAGCCAGCGGAAAATTCTTTAAATCTTTTTTCATTACTTTGGCTTCGGTAATGATTTTTTTTGTCAACAAATACTGTCTTTGTGTGCCATTAAGGAGGTAAGTATCCGGAGTTATCCATTTTTCTCCGTCAAAAAAAACAATGTTCGAATAAGAAGTATCGGTGATACAACCGTTCTTTACGATCAGGATATCATCTGCCTGCCCTTTCCTGGACATCAGACGGTCAAATACCTGACGGTCCTCAAATTTAAAAGAATAATCAATGTCATTGACTTCCAGCAATTGCAAGGTTCTGACAGTTCTGGGTGAATACGGCTGAAATTCAACGACTTCAACCTCTTTCCCGTAAAGTACACGACATTTGTAGACCTCCTTGGTGAGGTGTTCCGGAATTTCAATCACATCCGACAGATCAATGTCTCCATGCATTCCAAACAATTGGTGCCTGGCCTCATTGAATCGCTTGTTGTGCCATTCAATATGTTGAAATTGTCTGTTTTGAAGCTTAATGCTTTCTATTAAACGGTACATATATTTTTTTTAGCATTTCATCGTATTCATCCTCCAGATGGCTAAAAGCCGTAATGCCACCACCACTTTTGTAGACCAAGCCCCGAGCACTCTTTTCAATAAAACGGATCATCACCGCACTATCCAGGCTCAGACCATCAAAGACACCAAACACACCTGTGTAAAAGCCTCTTTCGTACGTTTCAACCTGCTCAATGATTTCCAGCGTCTTATCTTTAGGCGCTCCTGTAATAGAACCAGCCGGTAAAAGTTTATACAGAATGCTCCCAATTCTGGCCGGGAAACCTTCTGGCAAACGACCTGAAATTTCTGAACTGACCTGCAACAATTTTCCTTTGTCCGTAGTCAGTTCATCCATATATCTAAACCGGACTACCTGCACATTATCTGCCACCATACTCAAATCATTGCGGATCAGATCCACAATGGTACTATGTTCGGCTTTTTCCTTCGGATTGTTCAGGATATATTCAGCTGCATCCGGCAATGTAGCGTCAATCGTTCCCTTCATTGGATAGGAAGAAATGATACCATGCTCAATCCGGACAAAAGTTTCAGGTGAAAATACCACAAACTGATCTTTGTACCACAATTTATATTTCGCCACAGTCCCCTGAAAAACCTCTTCCAGTCCAGCATTCAGCTTTACAGGAGTTTCACAGGTAAGGTTGACCAAATAGCTGTCCCCTTTCCTGATTGCAGAAATAACCTGTTCAAACTGACTTGTGTAATCGGACTTAGAATAACCGTCGTTTGAAATAGAAAGTGGAAATGTCAAATCTTTTATTTGTAATTTTTTGACTGAATGGTTCAACATCTCAAACTGAATTTCCCGGGGATCAATCTCATCCAATGGCAAAACAACATTATCCTTTTGCTTGTAATCAATCATAAAAAAAAAGGGTCGTTGCGCCTGACCAAAACTATTCATCAACGCAATAGCCTCTTTTCTGTTCAACATCATCATGCTCCAGGATCGTTTTTAATTAAAAGTAACCAGATAATTCATCACGAAATTCCAAATCGTAACAATACCAATTGCAAAAAGTTTAGACAAATAAAAATTCAGCTTCCACTTTTCTGTCAGTAGATAAATGATCAGGTTATTGATACCCAGACCAATCAAGGCTATACCGAAAAAGGAGAAATATTCCGTGACAATCTTTGGATTCTGGCTGTGAAAAGTCCAGCTTCTGTTGAAAAAGTAATTGGTCGTAGCAGCCACGATAAAGCCGGTGGAATTGGCCACATACTTATTGAGTCTGACTTTTTCTTTCAACAACCAGGTGGTGCCAAAGTCTACAAATACACCCGTAAAGCCTACAACGCAAAACTTTATTAATTTTAATATCAGTAGATTGTCTGTTATCATCCTTTTACACTTATTTTAACCACCTCATTTTCAAGCGACGGGCCAAATATCCCTTGGATGGTAAATGAAAAATTATAGTCACCGGAAAGCAAGGTCTCCGGAACGGTAGTGTACATATTCCCGGAGATGGTCTCTTTGGGTTTCAGCACTTTCACAGCTACGCTACTCACCACAGGGTTAATTACCTTTATCTTCTTAGTGAAAAAACAACCGCAGATACTGGAAGGAAATGTCTTTTCATCCAGATTGACAGCGTAAGGATATGGATTATGTACAGAAAACCTGACCAAAATGATCTCACCACGTTGATACGACTTAACAGGAATTGGCCCCGTTTTAACCTGAAGCCTCATCGCAGAATGAAAAGCCTCGGTGAAGAAACCGTCAAACGTTTGCCCATCTACCTGATAGGTCTGGCTCAGACCTTCAACCTTGACACAAACAAAAGCAGGCTTTCCCTCCAATTCCCGTTCGAGCTGCCAGAGGTCAAACTGCGTCCTTCTGTTGTAGACAGAGCTGATGGTAGTCGAAGTCTTTCCACTGAAAAAGGTATAAAGCGATGGTTGTTGAAACGAACCGGTAAAGACCACCGGTTTGTCTCCGGCTATCTGTTCAATGGCCTTGTATTTCTTTTGCTCGTTAAAACCAGCTTTTCCGGCCAAAGGCGGGCATACAAGCCCAATTCTGGCCAGAAGTACCAGCACAAGTGAGCTGAATACATAACGGCGTATAAACCTGCTTATCGCTTCATTCTCTTTTGCCTTGTTATACAAAATAAGAATCATAGGAATAGAAGCCGCCACCGTCCAATGAGGTTCCACATGACCCCTGTAACACATAATACAGAAGAAGGCAATAAAACCGACTATCAAAAAACGCAGTCCCCGTTCAAACACATCCTGACATTTAAACTTAATCAGCACATAGACAACTAAACCAAGAGTAAAAGGATTGAATACGGCTAGCTGGTTTGGTAAATACTCCAGAAAATAGTTCAGCTGAAACTGATTGCTTCGGTCCACCAAGTGGTATTTTAAGCTGGGAAAATCAGTACTGTATTGCCAGTAAAAATGCGGAATCAAAAGGATTAAAGCGGTTATGCCTGCCAACCAAAATTTAGGTTTCGTTAATAGTTTCAGGTTGGATAAAACCACAAAACCGATCACCAGCGATGACTGATACTTGCTGTAGACCATGCCGGCCATTGCCAGACAGAGCATCAGTGTATTCAGCCAATTCTCGCTTTTCAGAAAGCGCTTATAGCCTAAAAGAAAAAGGGCTGTAAAGAACAAAAATGGAACATCGGGTGTGGTAATGAAACCCAAAGCCGAAAACATCACCAAAGAGGCAGCCAGAATAAAGAAGGTGCCTACTTTTTTGCAATCAGCTTGCTTTTCTTCCAGAATATTCCAGGTGAACAAAAGAGTTCCGATCTGCGCCAGCACGGTCATAAAACGTACACCCAGATTTCCGTCAAAAAGCAGGGAGCTCAAGAAATTGAATATAGCCACCATGGGTGGATGGTCAAAATAGCCCCAGGCCAGATGCTTCCCCCAAAGCGCATAATAGGCTTCGTCATTGGACATACCTGTAAAAATGGCCTGCAGCAGATTCACTAAAAACCAGCACGCCAGCAACAGGTAGAACATTTTTTTGGCAGAAATATCTTTCCGACAGATTGTCATAAGAATATACTTTTAAAATTATTTACGCAGAGATTCAACCCAGGAACTCCACAAATATCGGTAAGGTTTACTCAGTTTCTTTTCCAGATTGTCCATGTTGAAAGACACATACAAAGACTGTTCATTGTACATCTGACCTTCCGCAAAATGAAGTGTATATATCAGTTTTGTCTTCACCACGTCAGACTGAAAGAAACGGACATAGAGATCGGCGCGGTCATATTGGCTGGCACGGTAAATGCGGTCACCCCAATACAAATTCATTCCATGATCGTTGTAAAAGGACATTTGCCCGTTACCCCGATAGTACGAGTTTTCCAGACCAATTCCCCTGTATTCAACCTTTGTTTCAGACATCAGGGCATGATGTGCCAGCCATTTCTGGGTTTCATTCCGTTCATCTTCTATCCCTACTGCCCAGCCTAAGCTGGTTTCCAACTTGTCAAAACCGGTTTTTTCGGCCAGGTTCACACCGAGTGAAGTGAGGTACATGCCGTTGTCATGCAAACCTTCAGGAACTGCAGGATCCATGATACCTGCGAAGTGGAACATATATCCGAAATGCTGAGCATAGAAAAGGCCCCTATCCAGACGGGCTGATTCGCCCATGAAAAAAGCTTCGTGTCTGGTGTAGGTCTGCCTGCTGGTCCAGTCAAGCCATGCCCGTATATAGGATTTTTTATGGGAAAATTCCCAGAGAAATCCGGTTATAGTGGGACGATAGTTTTTGATGGAATCTGAAAAGAAAATTTGGGGATAATCATCCAGCGCCATTACTCTTGGGAATGCGCCCATCAGGAAACGGAATGGCTTGTTGTTGAATTCGTAATAGGCTATCGGGTTGATAAAATCGATGGTTTTATTGCTGCCAAATTCGTGCATGAAATCGGCTCCTACATAAACCCGGTGAATGGAATCCCAGCTTAACCCAATTTGAGGAGTGATATGTACCCCTGCCATGGTTTGGGGAATCTGTAATTCGGAATGTCCGAACTCGGTATTGTCGAAAAAGCTGTTTACGCCTAGTTTCCAGACCGTCTGTTGAGCAGAAACAGGTACTAAAAACAATAGACAAGGTATTAAGACCCAAAAGATACGTTTCATTCCGTATGAAATTTATAACCTACTCCGAAATAGATGTTGATGAACAAAGATAGATAAAAAGATTCAGGCGTGAAATATAAGAACCAAACTCGATGGCACTGGCTTTTTGGAATTGATTATTAACTTTACAGAAAAAAATTCATGAAAAATATGCTTACTGAAAAGCCAATAGATTTCTATCAAAAAAAGATTGAAACACTGAGTCAGGATCTGAGTGTGTCCAAAAAGAAAAGGAACATCGTCAGTATCGTTTTGATTCTGTTTTTTATACTTCTGGCTGTTTCCATCTACAACTTTTTCACCAATGAGCGAACTACTTTTGCTATAATCCTTCCCATCCTCTCCCTCATTGGCTTTATCATTCTTTCCAGGATAGACTCCCGATTTCTAGGAAAACTTGATGCCCTCAAAGCGCTCATAGACTGCAACCAAAAAGAACTGGACTACCTGAACGGAGACTTTTCCAATCTGGAAAAAGGGGAAACCTTCATCGATCCGAACCATCCCTACTCCAGCGATCTGGATATTTTCGGCGATGAATCCATTTTTCAGGTCATTAATCGCTGCATCACCCCCAACGGAACATCCTGTATGGCAGATACACTGCTGAATCCGTGCCTGGATAAAACGATAATCGAGGACAAGCAAGATGCAACCGGTGAACTCATCACAAAAGTAGATTGGTACCAAAAGTTTCTGGTCAGCGGCAACCACCGCCACATCACCAGGACCACCGAGCAGTTGATACAACAATGGAAAAAACTGGACAGCTTTTTCAGGACCAAAGGCCCTAAACGTCTAATCTTCAGCTCTAACATCATCATGTTGTTACTGATTATTTTCGGCTTTTTTGAATCCAGATTCATAGGCATCGCCATTATCTGGTTTTTGGGTCAGCTGATGGCCGCCCTGATGTATAGTTCCAAAATTACCAAACTGAATATGAAGTTGGGTAAGTTCATTACCGCTGTGGGTAATTACACGTATTTGGCCAAGATAATCCATGAAGAACATTTTTCATCTAAGCTCTTAGTCCAAATCGAAAAGGAATTATTTTCAGACAGAAGTGCTCTGGCTGCTTTCTCTACCTTGAATAAAATACAGAATGGATTTGAAGGCAGGGCCAACTTATTTGTTACTATCCTGCTGGACGGACTTTACCTCAACGACCTACACCTGGTGCTGAGACTCGAAAAATGGAAAGAAACACACATCAATGACATCGACCTTTGGATTTCAGCCATCAATCAGATGGAAGTGCTGGTCAGCATGGCCAATTTTCGCTTTAATCATCCAGAATATGCACTTCCAAAACCCAACGGGGAAAGCATCATCAATGCTCAATCGCTTGGACATCCCTTATTGGATGCGAGTCAGATGGTTACAAACGATTTCCGCACTGAAAAGCTGAATGAACTTTACATCGTAACAGGTGCAAATATGGCCGGAAAGAGTACCTTTCTCCGATCTGTCGGAGTTAATATGGTCTTGGCACTAAGTGGCAACGTAGTTTGTGCCGAACGCTTTTCGTTTACACCCATTCTGCTTTTCACCAGCATGAGAACTACGGATAATCTAGCCAAGGGCACCTCCTACTTTCATGCCGAACTGCTGAGACTGAAAGCCCTGATTGATCAGATATCCAACGATCATCCGCATTTCATCATCCTGGACGAAATGCTGAAAGGAACCAATTCCAAAGACAAACTGAATGGATCCATCAAGTTTCTGAACAGGTTACTTTCCTTACCGGTCTCCGGATTGGTGGCCACACACGACCTGGCACTGGGCAAACTGTCAGAAGAAAATCCGCAGCACTATTTCAACATTTGTTTTGAAATAGAGCATACGGATTCCGATATCATCTACGATTATAAACTCAAAAAAGGAGTCAGCCAAAACATGAACGCATCCATTCTGATGGAACGCATGGGCCTCATCTAAAAAAATACGCTCCAATTATTTTAACCAAATAAGAATAAAGCCTTCCTGTTTCCACTTGCCCAAGGATTTCTTCAGGACCATATAATATCCGGCTCCATCTGTTTCACCGAGAGAATAAGTCAGATAAATCAGCGCCTTGTTTTTTCTTTTGTTGAAACCAGGTCTGGAAATCATCACCATTGGTTTCAAATCGTATTTCTTATAATAAAGATGCCAATCATTCTTGGCAAACAACTTCTTATAATCAGCATTGCGGATATAAGTCACATTGGTCTTTTTACCAAAACCATAGTCCAGACTTAATGGCGCACTATTTTTTTCACAGAAATCACTGAGAATGTCTCTGTCCTTTTCCAACAACACTTTCCGATCGAACATACCTGTGGTATCAAACGTCGCATCGTTGGTGGGGTTCGTAGTTACGTTCAGCAAGACATAGGCAGGATCTTGAATACGATTGAAAGACTTCATCCGCACCTTCTTATGGGTTATCTTGTATTCCGGAATAAATCTCCTCCCTTTATCCAACAAGGCTGTAATGACTTGACTCTCCAGCTTATCTTGCCCGTAGGTTTCAAAGCTAAGAAGTGATACGAAAAGAAAAACGATAACTATTTTTAGTACTTTCATGCTTGTATTTAGTCGAAAACCAGCCATTTCATCGTTGTTTTTTGGTAAAATACCGGCTCATAAACAGGGTATGAGCCAGACTGATGTTTATACCGCCACTCATGGATTCGGCAACACCATAAACATCCTGATGACGGAATGTTTGATGTGGAACAAAGGTAATAGAACTTGCTAAATTTGTAGTAGTATTATCTGGAAGATTAGTAGGATTATACCCGGAATTCCTGGAAAAAAGTGAATTCTTCGACCCTGTAAGGTTCTAGATCCGAAGCATTAATGGTATATTCTACATTTTTAACACCCTTGGCCAGTTGTGAAACCAGAATCCGAGGAAAATGTTCCTGTACATGGTAAATATTCATTTTCCGAACTTTATATCCTCTTAACTTATAGAGTTCCGCATGAACATTGAAGTAACCGGCTTCATGCAATAGTCTTTCAAAAGAATTGATAGCCATCTGTTCTTTCGAAAGCAGTTCGCGAATATCCCGTACAATATCGTTGATGTTTTCTCCTATGCCTTCGCTGACATCCATATCCAGTTGAACCAGATGAATATTAGGGATCAAAGTTTCGTCCAGCTGTCTTTCGTTGGAAATAAAAAGTTCCTGATTCTCATATTCTTCTGTCGTTTTGACCTGTACGGCCCAATCGCGTCTTTGAAAATCGTGCGAGGCCCCAAGGGGAGATTGCCAGGATTCAATGCAAAAAACATGTCTTGATTTTTTCTGAAGAAGTTTCCTTATAAAATAGAGCTCTCCATAAAGTTTCTCCTGAACATCTACTGAAAGACCATTTGCGGCAACTGTACCAAATACTTTTTTCCATTTGGAAAAACTGTTGCACATGGTTTGAATCAACCTGACTTCATCAATGGTATTAAACACCTTAAAGATAAGATCTTCACTAAGTACGGCAAAAAGTTCACTGTGCTTCGAATCAATTAATCTTATAAGAATGAATGCATTTTTGTTATTTGCTTTATCTGGCAGTATTTCCAACTTAAACTCTTTGACAGCTCCCCATTGGACCATGGAAGGAACGTTGTCTTTTTTCACAAGGAAAGCAAGACTCTTTTCATTTTGAGGACTTAATGCAACAAACAAATCTGGCATGACAGCCGGAGAATATCTTTTATAGATCATTCCCAAATCACCAGATCTTTCTAGCTTAAGCTCTTGCCAAATTAATTCAATCTTTCTCATAGTCAACAGGAAAAGGTCTGTCCGATTCCAAAAAACATTCTTTTACCTTATATTTCTACAAAGTTATATATAATAATTCATTGACACAATCATGCGATTAATATTTTGTTAGTATTGTGTTAAATCATGCTAAGCTATAATTGAAAAAACACTCTATTTACAAGATAGACTCCAGACCTTTCATAAACTTCGAAGCATTAAATTCAATAATTTCATATTCAACTGCTTTATTTTTATAGAATGGATCTTCAGACAAAATTTCAAGAACTTCAGATCTGGTTTCAGCTTTGCAGATGATAACTCCACCTGTTCTTGGTACTCTTGAGCCTGAAAAGACCATTTTATTCTTATCATAATACCTGTCCAAAAAAGCCCTGTGTTCTTCGAGGTATTTGTCTACGATTTCTAAACCGTATGAGTAGTTTGCGTAAATTAAAAACATAGTCTAGATTCTTTAAGGTTCGTGTTTAACAAATATAGGTTTTTTATTATTGGTTTCATAGTGTAAAATAAAAGGAATTTTTAAGATTTTTTTTGACATTCGTCAAGTGGTTTAAATAACTGTATGATCACATAAAATAATAAACATAACAGGCTACACCAATCCAACCATACAAAAGCTAACCAAAATAGTTGTTTTTTAACAGTCTGTTTGAATACATGGCTAACATGAACTGGGTGGATATCAATTGTACCACTTTTGCAGACGGGGGTGTTGGCGAACAATTTATGGCCAATACAACTAAAAAGTTCTCAGCAAAACTCTTCTCTGAAAGGGAACTTGGAGTTCTGAATAGAATAGCAGACCATTTCCTGGATACAAATACCCAAAACATTATCGAACTTAGCCATCAGGAAAAAGCGTGGTATGAAAACGAGAAGGAAAGAAAACTCATAGACTACAATTATAGTTTTGATCTGGTTGGGGTGTAAATCAAATCTTCTTTACCTTCGAAAGCCCCTATCCCAAACAGCGCAAAATCATATTTCACCGGATCGTTGGCATCGAGCGTCCTCAAAACATCCGTGACCTCCTCCACCGCTTTCCAGTCATTTTGTTTTCGTGTGAGCAGACCGTAAGCACGCGCCACATCCCCCGTATGAACATCAAGCGGAAGCATCAACGATGAAGTCGGAATACCCTTCCATAATCCAAAATCCACCTCATGCTCATCCGAACGCACCATCCAACGCAGAAACATATTCAACCGTTTGGCACTGGCATTGGCCGATACGTCTGCTATGTGCTTGCAAACATGTTTCTCATACGGAATAGACAAAAAGACCCTTCGAAAATAGTTCAACGTTCCAAAAATGGTACCCTCAGCAGCATACCCCTCACTAAAAACCGCCTCCAGCCCACCATGATTCAGATAAATATTTCTCAACGAATGCAAAAAGAAAAGACAGTCACCCCCATTAAACGTCCGATGCACAAAACGCTCAAACCTCACCTGATCCCCTTTTTTAAAATTACACAAAAAATCGAACGGATCATTATCCATCAAATCCATCAACCGCTTCGCATTATTGATAATAGTCTTCCGCTGCCCCCATGAAATAATGGCAGTCAGGAATGCAGAGATTTCAATGTCCTGTTTTAGGGTGAAATTATGGGGGATTTGGATTGGGTCTGTGGTGATGAATTCAGGGGAATTGTAGAGGTCGGCCTTTTGGTCGAGAAAGGGTTTGAGGGGGTGGTGGAGGGTGGTCATAGGAATGTAAAGAACGGGAAAAAAATGATTGAAATTGTTTTTAATTCAAAAAATTAAAGAAGTAAAAATCAATAAAACTAAAACAAACCTAGTGTCTTTATATATCGCTATTAATAATTGACATTCAATATGTTATACATATATAATAGATGTTTTTTGTCGCAAAAATAGCATATATTTGCGACAAAAAACGTTCCTCAAACCTCTATATCGACAATTTAAGTGTTTCTTTAATTAGGTGTGCCGGTATGGGATTTTCTAACTCCCAAACAAAACTAATCGGATTGCTGCCTTTGTGACTTTTATGATGTACTGGTCCCAAAAAATTATAGGGTGAACCTAGTCCATTTTCTTTCTTATTCTCACGAACAAATAGTAAAATTGTGTTTCCTGTCTTATCATGATTTATATAACGTTGCCCTGTTGGACAACCCAATGAGGTTGTACTCTGAGATTGCCAATGAAATAAGGTGCTACTTATGGCATAATCATCATATAGTGTTGTTGGAGAATACTCTTTCTCAGACTTATTAAGTGTAAGAAACAGCAAATCCGTTTTCAAATGTGGAACATATAAAACTCCTTGACGAAATTCCAATTTTCTATCAAATGTATGAACACCAAGAGCTGAAAGTACCTCATCCGTCGTATATCGACAATGTAAATCCAAAGGACAATCAAATAGAAAACTTAACTTCTTGTCAATAAAATCGATTCTGGCAAAATTAAAGTTCAACAATTCTTTCATCTCAATTTTAAATAAATCGTTTTTCTGCAATCGCTCTGAAAATTCATTTAAACTGAGAATATTCGTCTTTTGTGAATCTGTAAACCATAAATCGTAATACAACATCAACATGAAAAATTGATCAACAACAGTATTTGTATTATTAAGGAAAGCAAGGATCTCCTTTATAAATCTTCTTGAATTTGTATGCTGGAGACGCCTTAGGCCCTTTGTTAATTGCTCTTCATCAGGTTGATAGTAATTACTTATAACGCCAGCATCATATAGAAGCCTGTTCCAGGAACCTTTTGAATAAATATCATTTAATGAAAGATTGTAATGTTCAATAAAGCTTGTTAAGGAAAGAGCTTTACCTGTATCGGAAGTGAAAGTTTTAATTCTATTTATTAATTGAGGTCTAAAACTCTTTAAGGAGGCTTTAATATTCTCGAGAACATATTCTTTTGCCTGCTTTTCAAGTCTTATAACACAACCAGCAGGTAAATGCGGAAAATCCATTACAGCTTCTTGCAATACTGAATGATATGTCTTACCAATGAGGGCATTAAATTTATTCTCGAAGCTGTAATTCTTATGGGAAAGACCAATGAAGTCTAACACTGTTAAGCATTCTTTGCCTGAGCTTAAACGCAACCCACGCCCAAGTTGTTGTAGAAATACAGTTAAACTTTCCGTTGGCCTCAAAAATAATACAGTATCAATTTCCGGAATATCCACACCTTCGTTATATATATCCACTACAAAAACAAAATTGATTTCCTTATTCAATAATTTGCTCTTTACATTAGTGCGCTCATCATCATTACTTTCTCCACTTAAAGCAATAGCTTTTAATCCTCGCAAATTAAAATAATCTGCCATATACTTGGCATGATTAACAGTTACACAAAACCCAATACAAACAATTGAATTGATTGCTGTCGAATATCGATCAATAGATTCGATGATTAGTTCAGTTCGATTATCGTTATCCAAATACTTTTCTTCCAGTTTTCGCTCATCGTATTTACCATTCTGCCAAGCATCTTGATAACTAACAACATCTGTCACTCCGAAATATCGAAATGGAGATAGAAGTTTTCTATCCAACGCTTCATACAATCGAATTTCAGCGGCAATTTTACCATCAAAAAATTCCAATATATCTTTTCCATCCATCCTTTCTGGTGTAGCCGTTAATCCAAGTAGGATCTGGGGAGTGTAATATTCAAGAAGCGTTTTATAGGAAGGCGCTTTAGAATGATGAAATTCGTCTACAACGATAAAGTCATAAAAATCAGAGCTTGTATTTTCTTGAAATTCCTTAGCATTAAAGCTTTGAATAGAAATAAATAAATGATCAATACCTAATGGCTTATATTGCCCGACCATCAAGTCTCCAAAATTTCGATCTCGAAGAATGGTTCGAAAACAATCAAGGCTTTGTTCAAGAATTTCTTTTCGATGTGCTACAAAAAGTAAACGATTCTTTTTATGAGGATTATTCTGACAAAATCTTTTGTAATCAAAAGCAGAAATAACTGTTTTACCTGTTCCAGTTGCCGCTATTACCAAATTCCGAAATCGGCCATGTACATTTCTTTCTGCATCTAAATGTTCTAGAATTTCTTCCTGAAAGGAATAAGGACGAATGTCTGCAAAAAAGGCAAGCCCTGAATTAGAATGATCATCCAAACTCAGCGCTTGTTTCAATCTTTCTTTTTGTTCTTGATTGTAAGAAACAAATTCTGGATCTTCCCAATAAGTCTCAAACGTTCCCTCAAACTTCTGAACAATGTGCAAACTATCCTTTGCAGTAACTTTCAAATTCCACTCTAAACCCGAAGTTAAAGCGGGGTTGGATATGTTTGATGAGCCAATATATGCTGTTGTAAAACCTGTATTCCGATGAAACATATAAGCTTTTGCATGCAGCCTTGTTCGATTTGTATCGTATGAAACTTTGATTTCAGTATTTGGCAATTTCGACAAAAAATCAACAGCTTTTAAATCAGTCGCCTTCATGTATGAAGTTGTAATTACCCTCAAGCGACTATTCGGCCTGGAGCAAAATTCTTCAAGTTCTCTCTCCATTATAACTATGCCACTCCATTTCACAAAGGAGACTAACATATCAATACTGTCGGAAGTCAGGATTTCTTTTCTTAATTCATAAGCGAAACTAGGCTCTTTCGCCGTTCCCGTAAATAACGAACTTTGTGACATTGGCGTAACTGGCCTTGGTATATTTGGTTTTTCAGTTAAACCAATGCCTGAATTAACTCTACTAATTATTGTATAAAGCATTTCAGCATCAGGTTGCACTAAATAATTTTCAATATCAGCTGAGCCTGTTTCTTTTGCTAAAAACTGAATGATTTTATTAGTTAGTTCAACCTGCTTTGGGATATTGTTCTTATGGATATTTAATGCTCTCTGAAAAGCATCAACAAGATACCTGGATAATAATCCAGAGCCTTCCTCTACATCAATCTTTTCTTTTTCAATATAATAATCAGAATATTCCGGGTTATTAAGCTCTTTATTAAGGAGTTCTGAAATTATTTGTTCATAAAGACCTGGGGTGAGTTGCATGGTTGAAAATAGTTTGAGTTCTATCGCAAAAGTGGAATTAGACCGCTTTTAAAAAACAACGATTTGTGTTTTTATGAGATATCTTTAATAAAGACAAATTTGCTCATTAATATCCAAAATTACAAATATTAATTGAGATACTCTTAGTCTTGATTTAACGTCTATTCTTAAAAAATTGATTATCCTTTCTAGCCATATCAATTTTATTATTCGCGAATTCCTCGATTTCAATCATATAATCATGCTCTCCCCATTCTGTAATTTTATTTACTTTTTCGAATTCTGTGGCCCAATAAATAAAGTCAGACATATCTAAGCGTGAATCACCTGAATTGTAACGACGATATCCAGCGATATATGCTATATCTGCAATTGTTTCATGTAACTTCTTATTTTTCATATTTTGTTCTAATTTTCAAGTTTCTAGATACCCACAACCCCACTCCTCCTCTCCAAAACCGTCTCATCTCTCCAAACCCCATCCATTCTCCCAATCCTCTCTTTCACCCCAACCACCCGAAACCCAAATTTCTGATGCAACCCCAAACTTTTCAAATTTTCCGGAAAAATCCCGGCCTGCAACGTCCAAATCCCATTTGCTTCTGATTCTTTGATCAATTCTTCCATGAGCTTACTACCAACACCCCGCCCTTGAAATGCAGGATCGATGTAAATGCTGACTTCTGCAACACCGGCGTAGACACATCTGCTGGAAATGTTGGATAGCGAGCACCAACCGACTATTTGTTCATCAATGATAGCCACCAACCGACCATCTTTTCGATGGACACTGTCCCAGGCATTCCACTCTGGTGCTTTGGTTTCAAATGTGGCATTTTTGGTTGCGATACCTGCTTCGTAGATGCGGGCGACTTCCGGCCAGGAGGCTGGAGTCATTGGGGATATCTGAATGGTATTCATGGCTAATTATTTATTCACCTATTATTTTCACTAACACTCGCTTTTTACGCATTCCATCAAACTCCCCATAGAAAATCTGCTCCCACGGCCCGAAATCCAGCCGACCATTCGTGATGGCCACCACCACTTCCCTACCCATCACCTGCCGTTTCAAATGCGCGTCGCCGTTATCCTCATATCCATTATGCTGATACTGATTGTGAGGCTTTTCCGGAGCAAGTTTTTCAAGCCATTTTTCGAAGTCGGCGTGGAGACCGCTTTCGTCGTCGTTAATAAAAACGCTGGCGGTAATGTGCATAGCATTACAGAGAAGGAGCCCTTCGCGGATTCCTGATTCTTTCAGGCAGTCTTCCACTTGGGTGGTAATGTTGATATACGCACGACGAGTTGCGGTTTGGAAAAAAAGTTCTTTGCGGTATGATTTCATAGTTCTAAAGTTGAATTTCAAATATACCATTTTCTATTAAAAAAACGAATACAAAACCCCCACCAACTACGGTAAAAACGCAGTGATTTTTGGCACGGCCAGACCGAGGCCGACTATGAGAATAAGCGTTAAAAAAACGATACTGTAGAGAGGCGTCAGCTGGCGAGTCTTCCGGCCGCAGGCCTAGCCAAGCGAAGCGCGGCGGCTCGAGCCAGCAGCCGAACGCAGTGTCGTTTTTAGCTTTTCGAATCGGAGGCAACGGGCTGGTTGTGCCAAAAATCACGCAGTGCTCCCAGGCCACATACCCTCTTCAAAATAAAAACCCTCCCCTATTCCGATAACGGCGAATCCTTCTTATACGGCACCCTACTTGATGGCACTTTCGCCGAAGCCGGCAAAACATACGAATCCTGATCGTCAAAAAATATATGCGCATTAAACGCCTGAAGCACCGCATCCTTGGGCAAACCTCCCAGAAAAAAAGCCTCATCCACATCTACACCCCAGCTACGCAAGGTTTTAATAACCCGGATATTCGCCGGATAATCCCTGGCTGTAACGATGGCAATACGCATTAAGTCCTTATCCAGACCACGCTGAATAGCAGACAATAGTTTGATAAACTTTCCAAACGGCCCTTCCTTGAGCGGAATATCTTCGTATCTCGATTCGTTGTCCTGAAATTCAGCCAAACCTTTCTGCTTATAAATCCGTTCAGACTCATCCGAAAAAATCACGGCATCCGCGTCAAAAGCGATTCGAACCGTCTGCTTGTCCGGTGTAAAATTGACAGGCGGAGCATAAATAAGTGCAGCAGCACATTTGCCAGACTCAATAACATCCTGAATGTCTGATTCATACTTTGACAAAAACAAATCCACACTAAACGCCTCAACATATTTTGACAATGAAATGCCAGAAGTAAAAACAGATCGGGTTATTGGCAAATTGTAGTGGCTGATGGAATTTAGAATCCTCAATCCAGTGTCGGGAGAGTTCCGTGACATCACAACCACCTCGATCAGCTTCCGGTCTTTCTGCGTTGCGTTCAGATTCAGCAAAGATTCGATCAGTGGATAAGCTGTCCCTTTTTCCAAAGGAATATTCTCATGCTCAATCTGATATTTCTGGTAGGCCAACACGCCTTCAGTGTCAAAAAGATTGTTTTCCGTTTCCAGATCAAATAAAGCTCTGGAAGAAATTCCGATGACAAGAGTGTCTTTTAGATTTACTGGCATGGTCGTTGATTTTTACAAAGTTAAAAAATAAAACAATTCATTAACTTTGAGAATCAATAATTCCTATATTTACATACAAAACACAAATGTCATGCAAACAGCTGAATCCATCATCCGCCTCCTTGACCTGAAACCCCATCCCGAAGGTGGTTTTTACAAGGAAATATACCGTTCAGACGAAATGCTTCAAAAAGAATCGCTTCCGTCCAGGTATTCAGAGGCACGTTGTTTTTCGACAGGAATTTATTACATGCTGAGACCAGGTGACATTTCCATGATGCACAGGGTAAAATCGGATGAAACATTTCACTTTTATATGGGAGATACCGCTGAAATGTTGAAACTTTACCCGGACGGTACAGGTCAGATCATCGAGATAGGCATCGAACTCGAAAAAGGTATGGAACCTTGCGTCACAGTTGAAAAAGATGTTTGGCAAGGCCTGAGATTGAAGGAAGGAGGCAGCTTTGTGCTGTTCGGTACTACCGTCAGCCCGGGATTTGAGTTTGCCGACTTTGAAGTGGGTGACAGAAAGATTTTGCAGGAGCAATATCCGGATTTCAGTGACAGAATCGGGGAACTAACTAAAAAAGAAAAGTAAAACTGAACTTCATACTATGTAACTTCGTTTTTACTATATTTACATATCTAAAACGAAAGAAAATGAAAAGACAACTTTGGCTTCTTTCTCTGGTGTTTCTACTGGCAACCTTTGTTAACTCAAAAAATCCCGTCAAACTAAAAACCAAAACTATGAGCGTATACAATTTCACCGTCGAAAACAGCAAGGGCGACAAAGTCAACCTTGCCGATTACAAGGGTAAAACCTTGCTCATTGTCAACGTAGCCAGTAAATGTGGCTTTACCAAACAATATAAACCACTAGAAGCTTTGTATGAAAAATACAAGGACAAAGATTTCGTAATTCTGGGCTTTCCATGCAATCAGTTTGCCGGACAGGAACCCGGTTCCAATGAAGAAATCCAGAGTTTCTGTCAACTCAATTACGGAGTGACATTCCCTGTATTTGGAAAATTAAAAGTGAACGGTAAAGAAGCACATCCATTATACGTCTATTTGAAAGAAGAGACAGGTGGTGGTCGCATCATGTGGAATTTCAACAAGTTCCTGATAGATAAAAATGGCAAAATCATCAAACGTTATCTGTCTGGTGATTCATTGGAAAAATTGGAAACAGACATCAACGCTATCTTATAATTTAGAAAATGGAAACCAAAAAATTGAATGTCCTGATTACTGGTTCAACAGGAATGGTTGGTGAAGGCGTTTTGCTCGTTTGCCTGGAAAATCCGGCCATTGAAAAGATAACGGTAGTAAACAGACGAAGCGTAGGAATTACACACCCCAAGCTGACCGAAATCATCCAACCGAATTTCTACGACCTTTCCACCATTGAGGAACGTCTGACCGGTTTTGATGCCTGCTTTTTTTGCCTGGGTATATCGTCCATTGGCGTCGACAAAACGGAATATTACAATACCACCTATACCTTGACCATGCATTTTGGTAAAACCTTGAGCCGGCTGAATCCGGAAATTGTATTCTGCTATGTCGCCGGTGCAGGTACTGATGAAACGGAGAAGAGCAACTTAAGTTGGTCCAGGGTAAAAGGAAAAACCGAAAATGATCTGGAAAAGCTGCCTTTCAAATCAATGTACCGCTATCGTTTTGGTTTTGTCAAACCAGTACCCGGGCAAAAGTACGCCAAATCATTTTATAAGTACATCAACTGGGTGCTCCCAATCGGCAAATTCTTCTTTCCCGAAGGATACAACGCCTTGGAAGAGGTGGGACTTTCCATGATATATGTCACATTGTATGGGAGCGATGAGAAAAAACTCGCAGGCAAAGCCATTACAATGCACGCAGGGTTGATGAAGTCTTGAACGAAACTTAAAAAAATACGCTAATGTTCTCACTCACACATTTGCACCCTATGATTGTGCACTTCCCAATTGCACTGGTAACAATTGGTTTTCTGGCAGAATTACTGTCCGTCTTTATCAAGAAGGAAACCTTCTTGCCAAAGATTAGTTTTACCTTGTTGATTGTGGGCATGCTCACTGCAATAGCGGCAGTATTGGCAGGAGTCTTTTTTACGAACGAGATGTCAGGTGAAGCCGGTGCCGTTCGTAGTACACACGCATTATTCGCTGTTATTACACTGGCGCTCCTGGTTGTGACATCCATACTCAAAAGCCTGCAGTATATTAATGGAATAGTGTCCAATAGTACGAAAATCATGGCTTTTATCTTTTATTTGCTGGCTATTATTTCGGTCAGTATCACCGGATTCCTTGGTGGATCTCTGGTATATAATTACATGATGCCTTTATAATTATTCACTAAAACTTTAAAACATGAAAAAGAGTTTATTTGCATTGTCTATCATTGTATTAATGATCTTTTCAAGTTGTACCAGTCCAAAACCGGTGAAGACCATTGAAAACCTCAAAGCTGGTATTAAAGGAGAAACCACGGCAAGTGCCAAGTATCTGGCTTTTGCCGAAAAAGCAAAATCGGAAGGTTTGGATACCATCGCAAAACTTTTCGTTGCAGCCTCTAAGGCTGAAGGCATTCACGCTGCCAATCATTCAAAAGTACTGGAAGGATTAGGTGTAAAAATGGACGCTTTCACTCCAGAATTTGTAGTGAAGACCACAGAAGAAAACCTACAGGCAGCCATTGATGGTGAAACATATGAACAATCCACCATGTATCCGGCTTTTCTGGAAGCATCCAATGCCGAAAAAGTGGAGAAAGCCACAAAATCTTTTACCTGGGCTATGGACACAGAGAAAAAGCACAAGGAATTCTACACCAAAGCTTTGGCTATGCTGAAAGCACACAACACAGGAAGTCTTTCTTTTGGTTATGCAGTTTGTCCGGTTTGTGGAAACACCTACGAAGCTGCTGCAGTTGATAATGCATGTGCTTTCTGTGGAACACCCAAAGATAAATTTATCATGATCTAACCTCTCTAACGGTTTAAATCCAAAGAAAGCCCCTTCAGACATTTGTCCGGAGGGGCTTTTCATTTAAAATATGCTGCCGCGACTACCTTCTCTTGGTGGTCGTTGTTCTGGTGGATCTCACAGGCGTTGTCTTTTCAGTCTTATCCTGCATCTGTTTTTCAACTTTCACAGGGTTACCGATGGTGCGACCATAGTAGTTGGTATTTTGGGTCTTGTTCGTTTCTGTCGTTTTTGTCTCCGTTGGCTGACGGGTTGAGCGGGTGTTGGTAACGGCTTCAGTGGCTGAACGATTAGTCCTGGTATTGTCATTGGATCTATTTACTGTTGCAGCATCTGATTTTTCTCTCTGCACGCGTGTATTTTCGGCTTTTGCAGCTGCATCTTTTGCTGCATTTTCATTTTCACGCTGCGTACGGGTATTTACATTATTCTGAGTATTGATTTCTTTTTGTTTCGCAAGATCGTCCTTTTGATATTTGAATTGACGGTCTTTACTCAGGTTCCTGTCATCCCATTGACGGGCTCTGTTCCTTTCATTTTCACCCCAATAGATGGCACTCTTGCGATTTTCGTTAAAACCTCTGACATAAGGGATATTGCTGTGATCATAGTAATCACTGTAATAATATCTCGGATAGTGAGAAACATAGTATTGATGGTGTAGCCATGGGCGATAGACTTCCGTACTCAGCACAACGGTAAAGCAGTTATCCAGTTGAAAGTTTGAATACATATATGGAATTGTTCTGGAATAATTCCATTGTCCATCATATAGATAAACAAATTCATCAGCAGACAAGTCATAATAGCATTCAATATCCGGTAAGTAGTAGTATCGCGCACCTGGATAATAGGGAGGTGCCCATTGGGGATTGGTGTATGATGTCCCTTGTATGACGGTAGTAGAAGTGTTGACGGGCGTCATATAGCTCATCGCTGTACACCCTGTAAACAAGGTAGCAGAAAGCAAAAGGAGTGCTAACGCAAATACTTTTAGACTTTTCATCTCGTTCATTATTAAGTGGTTACACTGTCGGCAAGGTGGGGTCCACAAATATCCGGGTGGCTAATTCTTTATCCAGGTGATAAATGCCCTGACCGTCATCTCCAATTAACTTCAGTTGATTAATGATGTCATCAACATTGGTTTCTTCTTCAATTTGCTCATCCACAAACCATTGCAACATACTGACTGTCGCACGGTCTTTTTCAGTTTCGGCAACCTCCAGACAATTGTAAATCATGGCAGTCACTATACATTCATGTTTGTAGGATTCTTCAAAGACTTCCATAATACTGGACCAGCTTGAAGGGACGGCTGCAAGTGGCTCCAATGTCATAATACCCTGACGGCTGAGAACAAAATCGTAGATTTTGAGGGCATGTGCATTTTCTTCCTGATACTGTACGCGCATCCAATTGGCAAAACCTTTCAATCCTTTTTCTTCAAACCAGGCAGCCATAGAAAGATACAAAAAGGCAGACCAAAACTCAGCAGTTACTTGTTTATTGAGTACGTCTTGTACTTTAACTGGTATTTTCATAATTGTATTGGTTTTTGTGAATACTTGATAGAACCAAAGATAAAAAATATTCACGAAAAAGCAACATTAAATAACCTTAAATCCGTAACCTGGCTAGTTGAAAGATTTACTTATCCATCGGTGTCACGACCAAGGGATTCTCAACTGCAAAATGAGCTGCATTCTGAGCTATTTCAGCTTGTTCCTGACTTACACCTTCAGGTATAAAAGTATTTCCAACCACCGATTTTTGGAGCAGCGCTTCATACCAGGTACAAGCAGCAGTATATCTACCGAATTTCAGATCCAGGTGATAACCATCGCGGCAGAAAGTATCCCCGAGAAAGCTGGTACGTCCATTTTGAATGGCCGTACCCGAAGGTATGACCACATCAATAGCGGCTTCTTTGGAAACTTTACTAACAGCAACAACTATGGCATTAAACATTTCCATCTGGTCCTTGTTGTAATTGGCAAATCCTTCATGCGTGGAGTTCTGAGCGTATGCCCAGGTCGCTTGGAATCCAAATCTGACATTGGGATTTTTGGCATGCTGACGAGTCAGGGCTATGAGATTGGTCAAATAGGGAAAAAAGGTTTCAAACTTCCCGGACAGCTGACTGACTTGTTGAAAAGTGATGACATCCCAATTTTCGTCTTCTATGGCTGGAATCAGTCTAAAATGCTCTGTGGTCGTTTTTACACCCTGTACGATTTTCCGATAGGAATACGTGTCAGCATCATGGATAAAGTTGTTGTAATGGGCTTCCAGAGGGCTGCCACCTATATACATCACACCAATCACAAGTGTATCACCACTTGCTGCACCCAACTCCCATAAATTTTGTTCAATGGCATCTTCAGAAAAACTGTTTCCAATGGCTAAGATTTTTAAGTTCCTGGCTTGGATACTGAAGACTACGAACGTCAGTAGGAATAAAAGGGCGCGCTTTTTCATTATAGGATAGGAATCAATTGGGTACAAATTTCAAATTTCAAATCAAAGATATTGATAAATCTTTTTCCTGACACCTTTCATCAAATAAAAAATCCAGCGTAGCATTAAAACTACACTGGATTCCTTTTAATACAAAGTCTGATATCAGCGTTTGCCTGTAGCGATAATCATTTTTCCATGAATGCGCTTCAAATCCTTTTCGGAACTGTTTGCCAGGATGGTATAAAAATAAATACCGTCCGCCAACGATTTGTTTTTCCAGGTGATATTTTGTTTACCACCGGCTATCACAGGAAAGTCCTGAACATCCATAATGGAACCTGTAGCGCTATAAATCATCAATGTCAAACTGGTCGAATTATCCGGAACAGTACAGTCAATGGTTGTACTACTGCTGAACGGATTGGGATAATTACTGGCAGTAGCATTTGTCAATTGAATCTTTTCAACTCCACTTTCTGAAGCCTTGCGTCCAAATAAATCGAATGTAAAGATTCTGGCCGTATTGCCAGTCTGTTGTCCCTTAACAACCAACAGTCTGAACTTCTTGGCGCGCACGGCCGCAACAACACGATTTGTCTTAATAGCTGTATTATTGGTTACTACATCGGCATTGACCCATAAGCCATTTGCATTCATATATTGTAGGGTGTAGGCAGACGATATATTCTCATCACCTTCAATTCCAGCATTCAGAACATTCCACTGACAGACTTCCATTTCTTCATTAAATGTCAATTGTACCCATTTGATCGTAGATTTGTCATCACACCACTTTGTAAATGGATTATTGTCACCTACCATACCTGGAGCCTCGCTCGTTTTAGTAAATCCTGAAGCACTATAGGCATCGGGCGTCAGCTGATAGCCACAGGTTTCACCATCGATAATAGTGGTGTATTTGGGTTCAGGCAGACTGCGAATTTCAGATAAAGGAATAATATCGTCGTTTTTGTTGTCAGACATAGTTGCAGCAAAAACAAAGACGTTGTTGTCATTTGGCAAAGTCAGTGTAGTTGCATTGGCAGGTACAGTAATCACATATTTGAACATGTACAGATATTGATAGGACAAGTTCGTATTGTTTTTATAATCGTGCCTGTGTGTCAATGTCAATGCAGCATTTTCTGCCTTGTAGAAACGAGAGGCAAAAGCGGTACCCCATTGTCCCACATAGTCCGCGAAATATTCAACTTTAACCGGAGTGGCAACGCCATCGACCGTGAAGTTCACAGCTGACCCGGCCGTATTCAGGCTGGCAGCAAGTAGGTACAGTTTGGTCGCATTGTTTCCTTGTGGCAAGGTGACGGTTTGACCTTGACAACGTACTGCATTCATTGCATCGTTGGCACGACTACCCATGGTAAAAGCGATACCCTCAGAAACAACTTGGTTTGCAATAAGCTCAGAGGGATAAACGGAACCGGATGTTGCAAATTGGCCATTTTTTTTATCGGCATCGTTGCTCATCACGTCGGCATTGTATGTCAGCGTAACAGCATTAGAAACGGGAGCAGTAATAGTGGTTGCAGGAGCTGCCAATTTTACAGCAAAGCTCTTGGGCTGAAATTTAGTCAGACTCAAAGTCAGTTTATTTCCACTAAAGGATGCTGCACCCACTTCTTCCTCTACCCCATTCACTTCTTTGGCAGAAACTATGTTTGCAGGAAATTCTATTTCCACATTGTCTTGTGCATTACCTGAAATTTCATACACACGGACAATCATATCATCTGAACTTTCTGCTTTTTTCAAGGCCTTAATGGCCACTTTATTGGAACTCAATTTAGCAAATTCAAAAGATTTGCCAAGCGCTCCTTCGTGCTTTGTTGCCTGATAAGCCAACAGAGGTTGGTTAAGCTTGGATGCTTCCCATTGGGTGTCTTCATTCCATAGTCCCATGTGACGGTAAAAAGAATAGGTAAATTTGTTCAGTCCCATGTCCTGTCTTCCTTCATAGGTATATCCACCTGGTTTTGGAGTATGGATCAAAGACAAACGAAGGGTGTTGTTAGCGGGTTTATCCCATCCATATTTACAATCATTCAGAATAGATATACCATAGGTGTTGTCGGTATTGGTTAAGTCAGCCCATTGATGACCGGCCACTTCATATAAGTCGCTGGTATTGTTTGAACGTTGTACTGCACCGATGGAAGCATCATAAGTTGCTTTTGCATTGCTGGCCTTCAATGAGAAAACAGCTTTTAGCAATCTTTCCTGAGTTTGCCAGTTCACTTCATTGGTGAAATCGATTCTATCAACAGAACCCAAAGAAGTCAACTTGATAAATTGGATAAATTCTGAACCGGCTTTGGTTCTTTTTATTTTCAAGGCCGATCTGAGTGGTCCGTTTTCAGCGATACTCACTTCCACATTTTCGTCAACATATTCTCTGGGAGTTCCTGTGATAACGTCATAAGGAATTTCCCAGGATGGCCATGAGTCAGATTCATCGTAAAGCATAGCCAATCTGATGGGAGCCATTAACAGCTCTTTATTGCTTTGTCTTTTATCCAGAATGGAGGAAACATCACCTTTGGCATTGACAGTAACGAGGTATGCATCATTTTCAATGGTGGTGTTGGTTATTTTCAGCGAACCGGATATTTCGGGTGTACTGGTTTCATTGACACGAACATCATAGGTGGCATAACCCAGGGATGGAACAGTTGCTAAAAAAATGAATGAAACTTTCCCGTTCAGGTACTCTGTAATCTGTACTGGTACTGATTTCCCATCCTTATCAATTATACTAAGGGCCGTTGGTTCGGTAGCAGCAACGATAGAGGCTTCCACAACATCCGACCTTTCAATGGATAAGGGGTTATAAACAACTACTGGAATTCCTGCCACTGTATTTGTAGACAGGTTTCTGGAAATCGATCCGACTGCATCGTTCAATGTCTTTGACAAATCCAGTTGTGTGAGAATATCATCATTATAGGAAAATCCGTAAGCTTCAGGTATTGATGTTCCGGTGATGTCATCGTGGAACTGATGCCATAGAAGTCTGATCCATGACTTACTGATGGTTTCTTGCTGATATTTCAGTCCACCTAGCCAGTCGGCTGCAAAAGAGGACTTTTCAGTAGCATCCGCCAATAATTCATTCTTGCGGTTCCAATATTTACGGATAGCTTGAGAGGTATAGCAACCGGTACCATGAGTCCTCATTGGCAGTTCATGATCAATGATCGGGAGGCTTTCCTTATATTTATCCATTTCAGCAAAAGCTAAATCAGGCGTAACCATTCTTACATTTACCGGGCCTGTACTGGCCATGCTTTGATCCAGCCATTTGGCTGTTTCAGTATTTACACCGCCTCCACGGTCGCCGGTTCCTACATATTTATAGGTTGCAGCCATGCCATAGGTATTTTTATTGGCATTAACTTCACTCATCATCTCTGAGTCATAAGACATATCCTTATAAAACACGTCTTGATTGGTATAGCTTCCAGGTTTCAGAATGACATAGATTTCAGAACCGTCAACACCTTTCCATCTGCCAAAAGGGGGAAGGTCGTCGTAATTATAAGCCGAACCCCAGGACAATTTCTGAGAATGGAATCCGGTTACGCCGCAATGTTTGCCCAAAGTTGGCAATGTGGCAGGAAAACCAAAACAGTCTGGTAACATGATGTCAGATCCTCCTTTCAGACCAAATTCTTTTTGATAGAATTTTTGGCCATAAAGGAAATTGCGGATAATGGATTCAGCTGATGGCACCATGACGTCATTTGCATCAACAGATCCGCCACTGACGTGCCAATTTCCTTTAGCTATATACTCTTTTAGTTTGGTATATTCAGTAGGATAATATTCTTTCATCCACATATACTTGATGGCTCCCTCAAAATTAAAATGGTAGCTTGGGTATGCTTCAAATAAAGCGAAGTTTTGATTCAGAGTATTTGGTATGTATTCATCAATGGTGTTCTTGACAGTCCAGTTCCATTGCGTATCCATGTGCGCGTTGGAAATAAAATCGAGGTTACCGACCGTTATTTTTGGTTTTGTCGTATCATAAGCTGAAATACCAAATATAATAGCATAGGAACCACCTGTATTTGTGATGGTTACTGATTTAATATCTTTAGCAGGATTCGTGGGTACAGCACCTTCAAACAGACCAAATTGCAGACGGGCATCAAATTCACTGTTGCTAATTTTTATTCTGGAAATACCATACAGAGCCGTTTTTTGTCCATTTTCCTGAAACCAGTCCTGAAAAGTCTGATCCATTGAACTGGAAAATGTTCCATCGGTATAGTTGACGACCACTTGAAAAGTCTTTGATCCGTTGGAAGCAGTACCGGTAATCCAAAGTTGACTGGTTTTCAATGGACTGGCAAAAATCAATTCACCTGATGTTTGTCCTTTATCACCAAGAAGAAGTGCATTTTTTGCTGTAAAGGAGCCCAACTTATAAGGTACACCTATACTAGAAGTAAACAACTGTGGCATTCCACCTTCTGCTTTTATACCCTTGGAATAAAAGGCCCAGCTCCCACCATCAGCATCTGCTGTGCTGCTCAATGTTTCACCAGTATCATAAATAACGTCCGCATTAAATCCTGTCAGTGTGACTGGATAATGGGATTGCCCGCTAACAGTCTGTTGCAGGAGAAAGAAAGTAACTAAAATGAGAATTGTGTGTTTCATAAAAAAATCATACATGGTTTATAATTTGTTCTATTAAATAACAAAGGTAAAAATACATAAAAAAAATCACAAGATGTAGATATACATCAATATACAGGCCTCAGTGAAACTTTTTTAACATTAGTCAGATATTTAGGAAGGATCTTTTCTGAAATAAATAAAGAGTCGATTAACCAATCTGTTGATCAATTAATCGACTCTTATAAAATCAATTTTAAGAACATTTCCTCAGAATTTAATCCCGGAGATTTGTCTTTATTTGATTACCAACCTGGATTTTGTGGGAAATCTTTTGGTAAACGTTTTAGTTCATTGTTCATAATTGGGAACAAAAAGTGACGTGGGACTACGAATACTCTATCTTCAACCCAGAAACGTGTCATCTTATACTTGATACCATCAATTACAATTTTACCGTCTGGATCTACAACAGGTTTCATACCGTTGATCATACGTTGTGTTTTAGGATAAGGCCAGTAAGCTTCAGAGCGTTCATTGTTGGTTGTCCCTGCAGCCTGCCACGCTGATTCTTTTGCTAATTCCACAGGATTGCTGGCATCCATATACAAGCGATTCGTCCATACACGATTGTTTTCATAGAATAATTCCACTCTTCTTTCTCTCTGAATGTATTCATTCATTAAAGCTGCATCTGTCAAAGCTGCAGGTGGTATGGGAGCCATAAAAGAACGATCACGAATTTGATTCAAAATATCGTAAATTTCTTGTGTTGGGCCTGATATTTTATTGACTGCTTCAGCATAGATAAAATAAAATTCAGGCAAACGCCAAATGGCTGGTCCATGGATAGAGAAACCGGAACTACTACTCGTCCAACCTTCTTTCAGAAATTTACGCAGGTAATAACCAGTTTTGGAAGCATTGTTGGCGCCAATTCTGTTTGTACCCACTGCAGTATTAATGATCTTCTTCTTGAAAGTACATCCATTATAGATGATGTCTCTGTATAAACGCGGGTCTCTTTTTACACTTTCGTAGGGATTACCATCGTCGTAACCATTCGTCTTTGCATTGGAGTTATAAATTGGATATCCAAAACCGTCAGGAGCAATGTATTCGTATTCATCCACTTGTTCCTGAACCGGCATTTGTCTGGCACCGCCGCCGACTGATGGAGGGTACATATCACCTTGCCATGCTTCCCATTTATCATTCGTCACAAAGAATACCCATTCTTTCTGAAAGGAGTTCATATCATAAAACATGTTCCAAAGACGTGCCCGAACGTGTCCATTGTTTTCATCAACTCCCTTATCATTAACGAAAGTAGTATCATTTCCATAATACAAAGAATAACGTTTTTGACCATTCACCTGAAAATTAATCAGAGCAAAGGAAGCATCTTTGGCTTGAACCCAACGATTTTGATCGTAGGTCGTGTATTCGTCTTTAAAGAGTCTGGTATCAGTACCTGTTGGATATGCTCCACCATTCCACAATGGAGTGGCACCCATCCAACGAACAATAGCTTTTAAACCCAAGCACATACCTTTCTCAATACGCCCATAATCTTCAGAAAGCCATCTTTCAGGAACGCGAGCATAAGCAGAGTCGCAATCTATACATATTTTGTCAATAATGGCATGTACAGACTCTTTCTTGAATACAGGTATTTCTTGAGGATCTACACTATAATCAACATATGGGATTTCTCCATATTCACGAAGTAACAGATAATGGAAATAGGCACGCAAGAAGATTGCTTCACCAACTCTTTTATCCAACATTCCTTTACTTTGCGGATCGGATATATCAGGTGTTTTATATTTCTTGACACCTACGATCACTGCATTGCACCTACGAATCTTTGCCCATAAATCAGGCCAGTATTGACCACAACTGCTATTTACTGGCATAGCGTCTGCAGACCAACCACCTGAATTAAAAATGTTGGATAAACTACCTTCAACAGTAGATCCTTCACATTCATCGGTAATGGCTGATGAAGAAAAGTGATTCAAAAAAACCAAGGGTCGATTGGCACTTTTAGCATCTTCATAAAGCTTTGTTACCAATCCATCAACACGGGAATATCGTTCGAAAACCTGTTGCTCATCCATTTTATCATCCGGTTTTACATCCAGATAATTATCCGAACAAGAAGTATATGTTAAACTAGTTAATATAACAGCAACTAGATATATAATTTTTTTCATACTATTTCGATTTAATTGATTAATAGTTTATATCAACTCCAAAATTGATGACACGCTGTACGGGATACCAGCTACCGTTACCATCACCAGTTTCAGGATCGACATCAACATCGTCAAGACCATCAAAAGTGAGCAAGTTCAGTCCTTGTAAATAGAACCTGACATTTTGGAATCCGGCAAATTGGATAGCAGAACGAGGCAATGTGTAACCAATTTCCACGTTTTTCAGTCGAACATAGGAAGCGTCGTAAAGGTATAAACTACTTTTGTCATTTTTGTTGTTTAGGTTGTTCTCATAGTGCAAAGCAGGATATGTAGCTGTTGCAGCTGTTTCAGGTGTCCAACGATTGAGGTGCATTTTTTTGACACGACCATGCATATCATTTTCAATTAAGGAGAAATCCCATACAGCAGGGCCGTTCAACAATAAAGAGCCATTGGTGGCACCCTGGAAAAGAAAACTAACATCTATTCCTTTATACTGAAGGCTAATAGGTAAACCAAATTGTATTTCTGGGGTACGAGGGTTGCCCATGGCCGTCAAATCACCATTTTCATCAATGATATGATCACCATTCAAATCTTTATAAACACAATCACCAGGAGACAATGTTCCGAAAGGTTGCCATCCAGCTCCATCATTGGCTGCATTTAATTGATCTGCTTCTTCCTGGTTTGCTACAAAATGGTCAAATACATAAACATAATGCTCTCCGACACGATGACCGGTTTCTTGTCTCCAGGAATAATCACGTTGAACTTCATTCTGGAAAATAATCTTGTTGCGTGCGAATGTAAAGTTTGGACGAATCGAGTAACGGAAATCTTTGCCAATTTTACCTCTCCAGCCAATTTCGATATCAACACCCTTGTTATTTACGATACCAGAATTGATGATTGGCGCAACGGCTCCAACAATATCAGGAAAACCAAGTTTACCATCATCACTCAAGTTGGTTAATATGTCATAACGGTGTTCTGAGAATAAATCAACGTTAAAGGTTAAGCGATCTTTAAACATAGAAGCATCGATACCTAAATTAAACTTTTTAGATTTTTCCCAGGAAATATTTGGATTTGCAATATCACCTTCAGCTACTCCGGCGTTTACAGCACCACTGGAAAAATTGGAGGTTCCAAAACTATAGGCACCTGAATAAATATAATATTGCAAATAGTTGAAACGATATTGGGAATTTGTCTTATCACTGCCGACCAAACCAAAAGAACTTCTAATTTTGAGATTGTTCAACCAATATTTGGTCCCTTCCATAAAAGGCTCTTCTGAAACAACCCACCCAACGGCGGCTGCAGGAAATAAACCGAAACGTGTTCCAACCGCAAAATTTTCAGATCCGTTATAACCCATATTAAATTCGGCTAAATAGCGGTGTGCAAAATCATAAGTTGCTCTCGCAGAAATACCTTCATAACGAACTTCAATTTCATTATCAGTTGCCGATGAAGAGCGGTTGCCCATAATCAAAGCAGAAACAGAATGTTCTCCAAAATTGCGGGCATAATCCAGTTTTATCTGATAGTATGCTTTGCTGACTGCGGCATTATGATTGAAATTACTGGACATAGTTTCGTCTATTTCATATTTATTTCCAGTCTTATAGGCACCTAAATAATGACCTGGTTCCATGTATACATTAGCACCACCATCAGCAGGTGTGAAAGTTGCATACTTTGGATAGGTACGATAACCTTCCGAGTAGGTATCAATTTTACGGTTTATCCATCGACCTTCAGAAGCATCGTATGAGAAATTTGCTTCCACTTTAAGTCCTTTGGTGATAAAGTTCAGCTTGTGACCCAAGGCGAAAGAGCCGTTCATATACGTATTCTTCTCATTCAGGAAACCTGTACGGGACAATTCACCCAAAAGGTTGTAACGGTTAAACTGATCTCCGTAAAGCATTCCCGCTGGATTCTCCTTTAAGTAGTTTATATTGCCTTCATTGCCATTGTCTTCAACAACCATTGGCAGGTAAGGAGCTTGTGTGTTGCAAATTTGCACAACTCGATTAGCTGTCGTGCCAGGTGCATTTCGATCTGTGATACGAGCAGAGATGTCTAGTTTTGCGAAGAAATCTTTGGTGATATCCACGTCTATATTGGCTCTGAAATTGTATCTCTTAAATACTGCTTGCGTATCGTATTTTGGTAAATTTGTATGCGAATAGTTACCTGACTGGTTAAAATAGTTGGCCATGATATAATACCTGGCTTTGTCTGAACCACCACGTATTGACAAGGAATAATCCTGTTGATATCCGGGTTGAAATGCGTAATCAAAATAATTCCAGTCGTAACCTAAGCCATCAGAGTTGTCACCTTTGGCTTTGCGGAAATTATCGATCGCTGTTTGTGAAAACAAACCGGAAACATCACCATCGTTTGTTCTCGCTTCATTATATAAGGTGGCATAGTCTGCAGAACCCAGATATTCTGGAAACTTGACAGGTTCGTTGTAGCCGGTAGATGCTTTAAAGTTAACGGTCGCTTTTTCCTGTGCTTTTCCACGTTTAGTGGAAACGATGATAACACCATTTGCACCACGGATACCATATGCAGCTGTTGAGGAAGCATCTTTCAAGATAGTAAATGTTTCGATTTCTTCTGCAGCCAAATAGCTCATTTCTCTTTCAACACCGTCTACAATAACGATGGGAGAATTGTCACCATAAGTGGAGAAACCACGAATTTTAAGATCAGCTTTGTCCACTCCTGGTTCACCACCGCTAAACTGGTTAACCATCAAACCTGGCATTCTACCTGCCAAAGCGTTGTTTATGTTTGCGGTAGGGCTTTGTTGCAAATCTTTTGTTGTAATGGTGGATACGGATCCAACAATAGTTGCTTTCTTTTGTGTAGAATAACCTACAACAACAACTTCTTCCAATGCTTTACGGTCTTCAACCAATGTTATATTGATAGCTGTACGTCCATCAAGATCAATTTCTTGAGGTTGGAATCCTACATACGAGAAAATTAAACTTGCTTCAGCATAAGGCACTTTAACGGTATATTTACCGTAATTGTCTGTAATCGTACTCGACTTGATTCCTTTTACGATAACGTTAACGCCTGGGAGTGGATCTCCAAGGTCATCAATAACGGTACCCGTAATAGAAATGGAAGTTTTTGGAGATTGTTGAGTTGCGTTCGTACCGGCAACTGCAGACAAAGTACTAAATAAGAAGCAAATAAGGGAAATTCTCATGATTTTAGAAAAGAAACTGCATTTCGGGAATGCAAAATGATCTAACTTGATTATTTCTTTCATCATCGATAAATTTTAGTTCATGGTATTAATTAAAATTGTGTTTTTTGATGTTCTATTAGAAGAACATTCATCATTACTCGTTCTTTAGGTTACGAAATCATTCATAGGCATTTACATTTTCATTATTTAAGGTTGTTAAAAAAGCTTCCAAATATAGGAATATTTTACCAATACAAAGTATAAGAGTTAAATAATATTGTAGAATGTTATTATTTAAAAACCCAATTCTGATGGCCCCTATTGGCCTTTATGGTCAATTCAATATTTATGGTCTGGATAGAAGTCGAAACAATTTGGAATAATACTAAGCAAATTTGCAAATATTAACTTTTATTAAGTTAAATAAGCGAAAGAGGCTCATGAAATGACAAAAATGAACAAAGGTGTACTATTTCACAACACGAAAGAGGTGGTCTTGGTAACTAATTACCCTAAATCATTTTACAAATTTGTAGCAGGCTTGGTATTCGGTTTTGCTAAAGGAACAGTTAAAAATTTAGCAGGGAGGCTAAACGTGATGGTATCCAGAGGCACAATGGCCTGATCTTCAGCTTCATCCTCTGTGAGATCTAGTACTTCCACTTTAACACGGGCAATACCAAATCTAATCATATCTATTTTACTGGCAGCAGAATAAGTCAGATCAATCAAGTGTGCGTTTCTACCTCTATTTCTGGAAAAGCGATCATTTATTTTAACCACGACCATTTTCCCATTTTTTAGATTGGTCACACGGACCATTGTCCCGTAAGGAAGAGAAGCATGCGCTGCTGTGAAAAGGTCGTTAACCAGCTTTTCGCCGCTGGAGGTCTTTCTGCCATCAAATTTTTTATTGTAAAAAGAGGCAGTTCCTGTTTGTTCAGAAAGCACACTAATTTTATCCTGAGCTTGTATAGAAGCAAATGAGAATACGATTAAAAAACAAAATATAAATATCTTTCTTGTTGAGTATAAGTGATTTATCATCCTATTTTTAATATTGCTTAATTACAAAGATGTGCTTTTTAGATTGAAGCCCCAAATAATATGCAATAAATTGAATAATTTTACAGTTTTTTTAGAACTTCAGGCAGACAAAACTTACTCCAGCTATAAATTAGCCATGTTAAAGAACTATTTTTGAAAAACATCAGGATGATATGTAAAAGCCAATCATCCATTGCGGATATGTTAATTTAGGCATTTTCAAAATAATATTTAAATTCATTGGTTAATTTAATAATCAGCACTATCTTTACAAGCTATTTACAAGAGATTCACTCTATTAAATATTTTTTAAAAAAACAGTGCTGTTCTTGTTTTCAGCATAAATTGAAACCTATAACTAACCCTTATTTAACATGAATGGACACGATTTAGACACCATTTTCGACCTGTTGTTAAAAAATTCCCCGACTTGTGACGCGCTTATTGACATGAATGGTAATATTTACCGATGTAATGAGGCTTACAAAAACATGGTTGGATACACGTATGAAGAGTTGAAGGGTAAGACCAATGCTCTGTGCGCTTCTCAAGATGATTACGAAAAAGAAATTGCGAATATCAACCAACTGATTTCCGGAAATGTTGCCGACATGAAATACCGGTCAACAAGATTAACAAAAAAAGGTAAAACCGTTCAGGTTGAAATTACGGCATTGGCATTCAAGGATCAAAAGGGCAATCCTATTTTCATCCTTAAAAGAATGAATGACATTACTGAACTGTTAATGGCAGAGGAAACAGATAAGAGTATGCAACTTTATTTGCAGACTATTCTGGATGACATGCCTATGAATATCTATTTCAAAGATATTGAAAGCAGGTTTATTCTGGTTAGTAAAAATGATATTGAATTCCTTGGTTGCAAATCTATGGATGAAGTCAGAGGAAAAACAGACTATGATTTTTTTCAGCCAATACACGCAGATGCATGTATGAAAGACGAACAGTACATCATAAATACTGGCAACGTCATTGAAAAAGAGGAAAGAGAAGTTCATAAAGATGGCAGTGTTACCTGGGTATTAACAACCAAATCTCCACTGAAAAGTCAGGATGGCAAGACCATCGGTACATACGGTATCTCCAGAGACATAACAGCAATCAAGGAAGCAGAAGGAAAAACAAAACAGCTTTATAAAGATCTGGAAGAAAAGAACCAGAAACTGGAAGATACCATTGAAGAATTGAGCAGAACTCAAAACAAGTTGATTTTTGCAGAAAAAATGGCAGCGCTTGGTAACCTTATTGGCGGTATTGCTCATGAAATAAATACACCACTTGGGGCAATCAAAGCCAGCTCTTCCAACATACAAGAAGTCGTTGAAAAGATCAACGTCGACCTGCCCTGGCTCATCAAAAACGCTACTTCCGAGGAAATCAACTGGTTATTCAGACTAATCAATGAAGCCGACGCCAGAGATATTTCAGTCTTCTCTAAAGATGAACGCATGAGAAAACGTGAACTTACAAACCTGTTTGAATCCAATCATATTGATAATGCACAAACCATTGCCGATACCATCATTACGCTGAAGTTAAACCAAACCAACGAAGAATATATTCAACTGCTTAGCATGCCAAATTCTCAGAACTTGCTTCAGATGCTGAAAGTACTGTTCTCGCTGAAACGTAACGCCAACAATATCTTTATTTCTGTAGAAAAGGCGTCCAATGTGGTACGTGCACTGAAAAACTACATTTACAAAAATGGTCAGGGTGAATATGAAGCAACCAACATCGTTGAAACGATAGAGACTGTCATGATTCTGACAGCCAATATGATCAAGCATACCAAAACAGAAATCACTACAAATTTTGACAGCATACCAATGATTTTCTGCAAGCAAGATGAAATGTGTCAGGTATGGACAAACCTCATGACCAATGCTATCCAAGCAATGGGTGAAAGTGGTAAACTGGAGATTGGTGTTAAAAGTATTGGCCCGGAAAATGTTAGAATCTGGTTTAAGGATAATGGTCCTGGTATTCCTGATGATGTCAAAGTACGTATCTTTGAACCTTACTTTACTACAAAAGCTCAAGGAATCGGTACAGGTATGGGGCTTGATATTTCAAGGCAAATCATTGATTCGCATAAAGGCAAACTTTACTTTGAATCTACAGTCGGCATTGGAACGACTTTCTTCATTGAAATACCTGTAAATCAGGATCCCATAAAGAAAAAAATATAAAAATATATACTACCAAGATGAAACAAGCGATTATATGTGTTGATGATGAGGATATCATCCTCGAAGCACTTAAGGACCAGCTAGGACCTTTCTTTGAAAATCAGTATTTGATTGAAACAGCAACAACGGCAGAAGATGCCTTGGAAATTTACGATGAGTTGGTTGAAAGCGATTATGATATACCAGTTGTCATCTCCGACTATCTGATGCCGGGTATGCGTGGTGATGAATTCCTGATTAAAGTACATGAAAAGAATCCGAACACACTGAAAATTCTTTTGACTGGACATGCGAACATTGAAGGTATCACAAACGCTATCAATAAAGCGAATCTTTACCGCTATATTCCGAAACCCTGGGACCGTGACGACCTTATCCTAACTGTTCGTGAAGCTGTTCGCAGTTTCCTTCAGGAGCTTGAGATCAAAAAACAAAACCTGGAATTGGAAGCCATCAATGACAATCTGGAAAAATTGGTAGAGGTACGTACTCAGGAATTGGAGAAGGCCAATGCCACAAAAGACAAATTCTTCTCAATCATTGCGCACGACCTTAAGAATTCTTTCAACGGTCTACTTGGTTATTCAGACATTCTGCTTTCAGATTTTGATCGTTTTCCGGATGAAGAAAAAAAGGCTATTGTATCTGCGATTCGTCAGGTATCAGAAGGCACTTACAAACTTCTCCAGAATCTGCTCGATTGGGCACGTGTTCAAACCGGTAATATACAGTTTGTTAGCGAAGATTTTGACCTCAAGGCTTTTATTGCTGATGAGTTGAATCTGCAGATTGAGCTTGCTGCTACCAAAGGCATTACAATTAATTTTCAGCCATGCAGCGATGTTATTGTGAAAGCGGACAAAAATATGTTATTGACCATTTTACGCAATATATTCTCAAATGCCATTAAGTTTAGTAAGAAAGACGATACTATATCCATAAAACTGGATTCTAATGATAAATCTGGCATTGTTACCGTTACTGATACTGGCGTCGGCATTAGTACTGAAAACATCCAGAAACTATTTAAGGTTAATGGAAATTACAAGACTCACGGCACTAACAATGAAGAAGGAACCGGACTTGGTTTGATTCTTTGTAAAGAGTTCATGATTAAGAATAACGGTGATATAACTATTACATCCATATTGGGAAAAGGTACAACTGTTACATTCCAATTGCCTTTAGGACAATAATTAAACAGTCGGTCTCACTTGGTGGGATCAACATAATAAAAAAAGAAGCTGTCTTTCGAGACAGCTTCTTTTTTTATTATGTTCAGACAGTTTTATCTGGAATTTTAATGTTGACTATTGGATTGGCGCAAGGTAGCAGTACCCTGTAAAATCAGCTCTTCACCTTCACTAATGCCTCCAGTTACAACATAACTGTCACCGAGTTTGGAGCCAAGTGATATAGTACGGGGAGTGAATACGGTTTCATTATCCACTACTTGTTTGACATAGACAAAATACTTGTCATTCGACTTTATGACAGCTGACTGAGGTACAACCAATTCATCGATATATTGCGAAAGGTCTGCACGTACAATACCGGTGACATACATATCGGGCTTTAACAAACCAGCCGAGTTATCAAATTCAAGTCTGACTTTAGACATATGTGTATCTGGATCAATCTCTGGATAGATATAATCAATATTTCCTTTGAGGGTGGTACCTGGTAATGATTTAATGGTAAAGGAAATTTGATCACCTTTTTTTATAAAGGGAAGGTCACTTTCGGAAACATCATAAAGAATCCAAACTTTGGAAAGGTCAGCAATTTCATAGATGACTGATCCCTCTTTAACGTATTCGCCATCGTTCATTTTCCTGGCTGTTACAATTCCTGTAATAGTGGAGACTACCTCTGTGTTTATCTGAATGCGGTCTCTTTTTTCGATTGCTTCAATTTGTGTCTGGTCTAAACCAAACTTAAATAATCTGGCCTTTGCATTCTCATAAGTTGCCGGATCAATACTTTTATTGTTGGCAGCTTCCAGTAACTCCTGTTGTGCAGAAACAAATTCCGGAGAATATATTAGGGCTAACTTTTGGCCTTTGGCAACTCTGACCCCAGTAGAATTGACCATCATTTTATCTAAACGTCCGGAAATGGTAGCCCTTTGTTTTTGGACTACAAATTCATCAGCTTGAACCTTACCATAAATAGAGATATCTTTCATCGGACTTTGCTTGGTCACAATGGTTGTCGTAAGCTTGGCCAGATCTTCTGAACCATTTGAAAAACGCACAACACTAGGTGCGATATCTTCGTCATTTTCTTCAAGTGGAATCAGATCCGTACTGCAAATTGGACATTGCCCTGCCTGAGCTTTCCTTATTTCAGGATGTGAAGGGCATGTCCATATTTTCGTTGAAGCCTCAGCAATAACTTTTTCAGAACTGTCAACTGCAGGAGCAGATTGATGAAACAGATACCAACCTAAAAACAAACCACAAATGAAAATAAGAAAAAAGAATAAGGTATTTTTTTGAAAGAAGTTCTCCATGATTTTAATTTAAATTCGATATGATTAGACGAAAGATATTCCTTTTTAGTTCACAAAAGGGTTAAATAACAGACACTTGAAATTTTATGTAAAATTATCGTATTTTTATTACACAGCAATACTTTTCACCCATATTTTGTAAAAATAAGCATTTATTTATTCATACCAATATTTCTAAATTATCAGGCTAACTTTCGGGTTGTTTGCAAAAATCCCGTAGCTTTGAGAAAAAAACAGGTTAGTATAAAAAATGAGCTATTAAATGAATAAAATCGCCGTCAAAAACGTGTCAGATGAACCGACAGGACTAAGAAACATTTTCCGATCCCTGAAGTTCAGAAATTATCGTCTGTTCTTTGGTGGTCAAACACTTTCGCTCATTGGCACCTGGATTCAGAGAATTACCATTCCCTGGTTGGTTTACCGACAGACCGACTCCGTTTTTCTTTTAGGATTTGTTGGATTTGCCGGTCAGCTACCCACCTTCATTCTGGCACCTTTTGCCGGAGTGTTAACCGACCGCTGGAATCGCTATCGCATACTCATTATCACACAGATACTAGCCATGTTTCAAGCTTTATTATTGGCCCTACTCTATTTTACCGGGAATATAGAGGTTTGGAACATTCTCCTGCTCAGCATTCTTCTGGGCTGTATCAATGCATTGGATACGCCAGCCAGACAATCTTTCGTCTTTGAGATGGTCGATGACAAGAAATATATTGGAAATGCCATTGCCCTGAATTCATCTATGGTGAATAGTGCCAGATTGCTTGGCCCGTCCATAGCCGGTATTCTGATAGCATCGCTGGGGGAAGGATTTTGTTTTCTCATTAATGGTCTAAGTTACTTTTTTGTCATAGCGTCCTTGCTTTTGATGAAGGTGAAACCACAGGTACCAAACAGGAAAAAACCGGACATTCTGGGAGAAATGAAAGAAGGCTTCAAGTATACCTTTGGCTTCAAGCCCATCAAGTATATCATCCTTTTATTGGCATTGATCAGTTTGATGGGCATGCCCTACTCTGTGCTGATGCCGGTATTTGCCAAAGACATCTTTCACGGTGGACCCTATATTTATGGTTTTCTGGTAGGCGCTTCCGGGGTTGGGGCACTGATGGGAGCTTTTTATCTAGCTGCAAAAAAGTCGGTTTTGGGTCTTGAAAAGATGATTCCTTTGGCTGCTGGTATTTTTGGTATCGGCCTGGTCGCTTTTTCACTTTCTCATTTCTTTGCATTCTCAATGATACTCATGGTTGCTACCGGGATGGGTATGATGATGATAATGGCCTGCTGCAACACCATCTTGCAGACCATCACAGATGATGATAAAAGGGGACGCGTCATGAGTTTTTACACCATGGCATTTATGGGCACTACTCCTTTCGGCAGCTTATTGGCCGGCGCACTGGCCAGTTGGATAGGAGCACCGAACACTTTATTGGCAGGTGGCATCATCTGTATTTTGGGAGCCCTCTTTTTTGCAAGCAAACTTCCTGTCATAATGAAAAATATCAAACCGATCTATCAAGGTTTGGGCATTATGCAGAAATAGGTCATTATCACACTATTTCCGCGTATCATTATTCACATTTTTTTACTATGTTTGTTGTAATATCAAACGATGGCCGGTTAAAGTCTCCTTTAAATAAAGGTTTTCTGCAACCGGTTTATTCCATATTATTGACTATTAAATCTTTTTACAATGTTTAAAGGACAGCCCAAAGGACTATTTGTAACAGCATTGGCCAATCTGGGGGAACGCTTCGGTTACTACACGATGATTGCCATTTTTGTATTATTTCTACAGGCAAAGTATGGTTATTCGGAAGCTGATGCAGGAAGCATCTATGCTACTTTCCTGATGTTTGTTTATTTCCTCCCTTTATTTGGCGGTATTATTGCTGACAGATGGCTGGGTTACAAAAAAACGGTTACAGCTGGAATAGTCATCATGTTTGTTGGTTATCTATTATTGGCTTTCCCAAACATTCTGGGCGGGAAAGAAATGTTAGGCATTTATACTGCTCTGGGAGTAATTTCATTGGGAACTGGCTTGTTCAAAGGAAATTTACAAGCTTTGGTTGGCAGGTTGTACGATAATCCCAAATACGAAAGTAAACGAGATAGTGGCTTCAGCGTTTTCTATATGTTTATCAACCTGGGAGCTATGTTTGCACCTACTGCAGCTCAGGGTGTGGTCAACTTTATAATGAACAAGTCCCACCTTACCTATGATTCCCGCATTCCTGAATTGTTTCATAAAATGAATGCAGGTGGATTGGATATCGCTGCAAAAGATGGATTTCTTTCCATTGCTCAAACCCAGGACGCAACTGTCACCATGGATACATTAAAGCATTTCGGCAGCAGCTATGTGGATGCTTTGGGTGGTGCCTATCAACTCGGTTTTGGTGTAGCTTGTCTGAGTTTGATTGTTTCATTGCTGATATTTATGTTGGGGCGCAAAACCTATACTGCAATTGAAGTTAGTGAAAATAAAAAATCCGGAACGGAGCCAACGGATGTGATTGAAATGTCACATGAAGAAACGAAACAACGGATGGTTGCCCTATTTCTGGTATTTGCAGCTGTCATTTTCTTCTGGATGGCCTTCCATCAAAACGGTTTAACACTAACGTATTTCGCACGAGATTATACGGATACTGCTGTAGGACGTTTCACCAACATCTGGTTTGACCTTTTCACCCTGATTCCGCTGGTTATTGCTTTGGTATGTGCTTTTTTCACTGTCAAAAGGTATTCACAAAATACCAGTAATGTTCTTCGAAAACGCTTCATTTTTGGTATTGTTACAGTAGGCTTTGGTGTTCTGGCTTACGCCCGTATCAACGGATTTGAGATAAGTAATCCATTCACACCTCAACTTTTTCAACATTTCAACCCCTTTTTCATTGTCGTTCTGACTCCGCTTTCAGTCGGTTTATTTAACTGGCTGGGAAAAAGAGGAAAAGAACCATCTGCGCCACGTAAGATTGCTTATGGTATGTTGGTCGCCTGTCTGGCTTATGTGCTGATGTCGGTTGCATCCCTGGGGCTACTGAGCCCTGTAGATCGAGGAGATATTGTTGATTATACCAGAGTTACACCCTACTGGTTGATTTCAACCTATTTGACATTGACTATTGCAGAACTGTTTATCAGTCCCATGGGTATTTCTTTTGTCTCAAAAGTAGCGCCGCCCAAATACAAAGGTATGATGCAGGGTTGTTGGTTTGCTGCCACAGCCATCGGAAACTTTCTCATACAAATTGGTTCACATTTCTGGAGTCTTGTTCCCTTGTGGTCTTTATGGTTGATTTTTGTCGTATGTTGCCTTCTATCAGCCGTATTTATGTTTTCCATCATGAAAAAACTGGAGAAAGTAGCGGCTTAAGATTTTATTTTTATGAATGATTCTGATTTAAAATCCATTTTACTGATTTGTACCGGGGGAACGATTACAATGTCTGTTGATCCTGGCAGCGGATCCCTTACGCCTTTCAAGTTCGAAAAGATATACAGGCATATACCGGAGCTGAACAAATTCAATATTAAGATTGATTCCATTCAATTCGACCCTTTGTTGGATTCATCAGAAGTGGGTCCTGATCAGTGGGTTCAAATTGCAGAAACGATATACAAGGCTTACCATCAATACGATGGCTTCGTCATCTTGCATGGCACGGACACCATGGCATACACTGCTTCAGCACTGAGTTTCATGTTGGAGAATCTACAGAAACCAGTGATCCTGACAGGTTCGCAATTACCTATAGGTATGGTCCGGACAGATGGCAAGGAAAACCTCATTACGGCCATTGAAATTGCTGCTGAAAAGGAATATGGAGCTGCCATGGTTCCTGAAGTTTGCATCTTCTTTGAAAGCACCCTATGGCGGGGAAACCGGACAACCAAAAAGAATGCAGAGCTCTTCAATGCATTCGGTTCTTATAATTATGCAGCATTGGCGACAGCCGGAGTGCATATCAGATACAACCGCTCGGTCATCCATCACGTCAGAGGCGAACATCACTTGATCCTGCACCGTTCTTTGAATACCAATATTGCTATCCTGAAATTGTTTCCCGGTGTGTCTGAGGCTTATGTAAAGGGCATTTTCAACACACCTGGCCTCAGAGCGGTCGTTCTGGAGAGCTTTGGCGCCGGTAATGCACCTTCGCACTCATGGTTCATTTCAATCCTCCAGGAGGCTTCAGAAAAAGGCATCGTCATAGTAAATGTCACACAATGCAATACTGGCAGTGTGGAAATGGGCCGTTACAAGACAAGTGTGCATTTGCTCGACGCCGGTGTTATCAGTGGTTACGACATCACAACAGAATCGGCTATCACCAAACTGATGTTTCTACTGGGACATTACAATGATCCGGATGTCATTAAAACTCAGATGAACCGTTCTTTTTGTGGAGAGGTTTCTGTCGACTAATCTGATCGTAAAATAAATGATAAAGGCTGCCTAAGGCAGCCTTTATCATTTAAAAAGTTTCTTTATTACTTAAGAAGCTGGATTTCATAATTAAAGGAAGTCGGCTTTGCATAAACCTTATACGGTTCGAGTGGTCTTGGACCACAACCGTTGGAGCCAACGCCCAAGGTCTTGTAACTTACGCAAAGTACGGTAGACCTGCTTTGTGGCAAATCTATGCGATATTCCACATTTTCCATTTCTTCGTCACAGTACGGAAGGGCTGAAACCTGCAACAGGTTCGTGCTGCCTATCACTTTCAATCCTTTTCCGGCATCATTGAGTAGACTTGCCCAACGGATATCCTCGTGGTTTCCGCATTCCATCGGTTTTTCATAAGGGGTCATCTGCTCAACAACAGTACTTTTGTAAACGCCTACATCAGAAGCACGTTTTCTGTCAGAATAGTTTTCCATGGGTCCGCGACCGAAATAGGAGAATGAAGCCAGATCCTTGTTCAGGAACATGCGGACACCCATACGAGCTACCACGAGGTCCGGTTTATTGGAAGAGACTTCGTTTTCAACCTGAATCCGACCGTCGCCCGTTATCGTATAGACCACGTCGTGGGTCACTTCAAAATTATCGCTGCCAAAAGCTTTGAGGCTTGTCAAAACCTTTACTGTTGTAGCAGAAGTCTGTTGGGTGCTAACTATCTGCAATTGCCATTTCAAGTCTCTCAATCCATTCTTTTGCCAGTCTTCGTAGGCCCACATGTCATCGATGCGGTGAGGTGCACGCCACAAATGTAATTTAGGTCCTCCGATTTGGTTGAGCAGGAGATTGGTTCCTTCAACCGTCATTTGACTCATAAAACCGGTTGTCTTGTCGAAAAGAACGGTAAAATCCTTGCCAATAACCTGGATTTGTTTGGCATCCTGCTTTAAGCTAACAGAAGCAGGTGTTGCTTCAACGACTGCCGGTGCAGTTACCGGTAATTGAAATTGTTCACTGGCAACTTCAAAGCCACTCTTTGCCCAACGAGTATCCTCTTTCTGGACAATGGAAATGCGCAGGAAGTATTCAGCACCTGGTTTACCTTCGGTAATCTTTCCGGGTAATGAAAGTACAGCTTCTGCTCCGGGAGCGAGTGGAGGGATTTCCAGACTTCCGTGGGTAATCTCTACACCATCCTGGCAAAGCGTCCAACTACCGGCAAAGCCGCTTAAGTCAATAAACTGGTACTTGTTCTTGATCTTGAAGAGTCCTTTTTCCAGGTTCTCTGCCGTAATCCCTATCCATTGATAGGCTTTTTTCATTTCAGGAAAGTGAGGTTTCGGAGTTCGGTCAGAAGCTACTACACCTTTATGTATAAAATAATGGTCATTGGGTACTTCACCAAATCCGCCTCCATAAGCAAGTATGGGGTGATTAGGGTCGCGACGGTTCCAAAGGCCCTGATCCATCCATTCCCAGATGGCACCTCCCAAGAGTGAAGGATATTTATCAAAAAGGTCATTGTATTCACCAATGGATCCCATGGAATTGAACATGGCATGGGCATATTCACACAAGTAAAATGGCTTGCTGTATTTAATAGAGTCTTTTGCTATACGTTCTACATCTTCAGTACCTGTATACATACGGCTGTCAAGATCTCCCGGATTTTTTGCACCGATGCCAAAGGGTTCATAATGTACGGGTCTGGTTTGATCAATGACCTTGATGGCTTTCATGGCTGCCTCGAAATTGTAACCACCATGATCGTTACCACCGTTTTCATTACCAAGTGACCACATGATAATGGAAGGATGATTCTTGAAGTTTTCTGCATTGGATACGTTTCTGTCAATAATGGCTGAACGCAGTTTGGTATCGTTTGTAAATTGGTCAGAACATCCGTGGCTTTCCACATTAGCTTCACCTACTAACCAGAAACCCCATTCGTCGCAGAGTTCGTACCAGCGTGGATCATCCGAATAGTGACAAGTTCTGACATGGTTGCAATTGCCCTGTTTTAAAACCTCCAGATCTTTGATCATTTGTTCTTCTGTGATGGCATGTCCCACTTCCGGCCATTGTTCGTGGCGATTGGCTCCTTTAAGTTTAATGGGAATTCCGTTTACAAGAAACAAACGACCCTTGATTTCTATTTCTCTGAAACCGGTACGGGAAGAAAGAATTTCAGATGTATTTTTGCCTTCTTTCAAGGTCAGTACTGTAGTGTACAGTTTTGGGGATTCTGCTGACCATTTTTCTGGATTGGAAACCGGATAGTTTATTTTGACGGTTGTTTCTTCACCTGGTTTGAGGGCCGGAACCTGCACTTCTGCCACAGCTCCTTCTACAGTTGCAGTGCCATTATATAGGGTTGCAGTGAGCTTGGTCGCTTTAACTGCTTTGCTACTATAATTCTTGACCTTGGCCAAAACTTCAACGGTAGCGTCCTTGTATTGGTCATCCAAATCCGTTTTGATGAAAAAGTCTCTGATATGAAGTGCCGGAGCACTCCAAACGGTCACATTGCGAAAAATGCCACTTAGGCGCCACATATCCTGATCTTCCAGATAACTGCCAACGGTGTAGCGATAGACTTCAGCTGCAACGGTATTCTTACCTGGTTTTACAAAATCGGTAATATCAAATTCAGCAGCATTACGACTGTTGACGCTATAACCTACTTTTTCACCATTAATCCATAGGAAAAAACCGGCATCAACCCCGTCAAAAGTGAGAAATATCCTACGTTTATTCCAATCTGCGGGTATTTCGAAATCACGACGGTAGCTTCCAACCGGATTGCGTTCGTCGTAAGCGGTGTACTCCTTTGGTGGTTCACTCATGACATGTGGGAAATCGATCTGAAAGGTGTACCCCATATTTTTATAGTAGGGTGTTCCATAACCAAGAACTTGCCAGTTGGATGGTACCGGTATTTCTTTCCACGCGGAAACATCGTAAGATAACTTATAAAAGTCGACTGGTCTGTCTTGAGGCCATTTGACAAAATTGAATTTCCACAGACCATTCAGGCTGCGGCAAAAGGTAGATGCATGACGTTTTGCATTCAAAGCTTCTGTCAAATTTGCATAGGGCATCAACGTTGCATGTGCCGGTTCTTTGTTGATGCCGAGACATTCAGGGTCTTCAATTTCCTTGGGAACGGTTGCCCCTTTTGAAACAGGGCTTTCCTGAATAATGCCGGATGCTTCCGCTGAAAACAAAGTAGCTGACACCAACAACGATAAAATAAACTTTTTCATGATTAGGTTTAGGTTATTTCAATTATTTAATGATTTTTCTTTTTAATATCTTCAATAAAAGTAATTATTTTTGAGGCAAATTCGTCGGGCATCTCCATACAGGTAAAATGTCCGGCTTCGGGCATAAAATGTATCTTGGCATCCGGACAAAGTACAGCCATGCGTTGCATGGATTTCTTACTTCTGTTATCATCGTGCTGACCTATCAGCAAAAGAATCGGAGGTTTGATTTTTTGTTTTTCAAGCATACTGTCTGCTTGCGTACCCATAAAAGCATCGGTTTCCGGGTTAAGCAACTGCCAGGCTTTCCAATCATTTATCATCCCATTCAAGCTCTCCGATATAGCGCGATAATGTTCACCACTGATACCGCGCATCATGGTTTTCCAATCGTTCTTTTCTGCTTCCAAACCACGTTTTTTGATTTGAACTACTTCTTTTTCCTTTATAGCGTAAACAGTATCATTGTAGATCTTCAGGATTTCTTTGGGCATAACCGAACGGTTGGGATAGTCACTTACTGCACCGGAAGTGATGGTCGCTGTTAAAACCTTTTCTGGATAGAGAGCAATAAATTCGGTTACAGTCATCCCTCCCATTGCTAATCCGGCTAAGTGTGCTTTTTTGATGCCAAGGGCATCCATGAAGTTTTTTAGATCATCGGCACACAAATATCCATATCCCGATTCAGGATTTCCAGATTTGCCATATCCACGTAAATCGTAGCGAATAACTCTGAATTTTTTCGCCAATTGAAAAAAGACAGCGTCCCACATTCGGCAATCTACAGACTTTTCATGCAGGAGTATCAGTGGTTCTCCCTGACCACATTCTTCGTAGTATAGTTTGACTGTTGGTGAGGTTGGGGCCAATAAAGTATAAACACTCGATAAAGCATGCACGGTTAAAGTAGGAACTTCAACATAACCGGTTTTGACATCTGGTTTGGTGCAGGCTGATACTAGAAAAACAGTGGCTATTAGTAGATATTTGATATTTTTCATCGTCACCATCTTATGGCGGAATTATCTTATTTAATGTAAGTCTCCAGCAGCAGTAATTCGCTGTTGGTGCTCAATGTAGTGCCTTGAATTCCTGCTGGCAATAAGACTGTTTCACCCTGTTGGATGGATATAGTCTGATCTTCACCATAAGCAATAGCTCCTTCACCCTGCATACATACATAAATAACGAAACTATCCAGGTCGGTGTAATCGCGGTCCATTTCAATGGTTTCCGTCATCAATACTTTCTTTGTACCTTCTTCCGTAATGACATCTTCAACTCCTGATGCATCTGCCTGCAATTGCACGCGATTTGTCGTGAAATAGGTACAGCTAACCAATGCTACTGCATCGTTTTCAACGGACTCGTAAGTCGTTTTCAAATCACTGTACATTTTATAATCGATGGCGTCTTTGGCTAATTCAGTATGAAGCTCACGGCCATTTCCATCTGCGTCTTTACGGTCGTAATCGTACAGACGATAGGTTATGTTTGAACTTTGTTGAATTTCAGCAATAAACAGACCTGCACCGATGGCGTGTACACGACCTGCAGGCAAGAAAAACACATCACCTGCCTTTGCTTCGTGCTGTTGCAATACTTCTTCAATGCTATTGTCAGCGATTCTGGTTTCGTATTCGGCTGCATCTATCGCTTTGGAAAAACCGGAGACCAGTTTAGATCCTGGCTTTGAGTCAATAACATACCACATTTCTGTTTTACCGAAAGAATTGTGGCGCTTACGGGCCAATATATCATTCGGATGAACCTGAATGGATAAATTGTCCTCAGCATCTATAAACTTGATCAAAAGCGGAAATTCATTACCAAAACGTGCAAAAACAGATTTCCCCAAAAAGGCTTCAGGAGCTAGCTCGATCAAATCTGTCAGGCTTTTTCCTTTCAGCTCGCCATTGGCTACCACTGAAACAGATCCCGGAACCTGGGATATTTCCCAACTTTCGCCAATACCTGATTCATGAATATCCAGGTTCTTAAAACGACATATTTCACTACCACCCCAAATATTTTTCTTCAGGATAGTCTCAAATTTTAATGGATAAAGTTGCATAGGATTTTATTTTAAAAAATAAGGGCAAAGATATCGCTTTTCAGCCAAATCTCTGCCCTCTGATATTTAAAGTACTAAAAAATTATACTTGTTTGTCTAATTCATTCAGTGCAAAAGAATAGGCTCCGATTGCGATGGCTTTACTGGCTCCCAGTTTGGACAACACAATACCCATACGTTTTACTGGATCATAATCGACATATTTATCGGTACGGGGAACTTTTAGTTTAGTAACAGTTCCTTTCAGGAATTCTTTCAAATCCTTGAAATCATCCAGATTGTAAGCTTTCATTTCCATTCTGGGTTTTGGTGTGCCGTCAATCAGGCTGATGGTACCGTTCAATTCTGCCATCAATGCAGGCATAAAATATTTCTGAGCACCAACAATACCTCCACCAATTACAACCAATCCATCCAACAGCGTGGATACACAAGCTATACCATCACCTGCGATTTCACCAAATTCAGCAAATGATTTTTTGGCAGCATCGACATCACCATGCATCGTTCCATCTGCAATCATACAGATATCTTTTGGCATCAAGATTCGTTCATCACCAGACAGTTCACGGTAGACACGTTGTACTGCACGAGTAGCAACTCCTTCTTCCAATAGAACACCCATTTTGTTTTTGTGACGCAACAACCAAACTTCACCGGCAGCTCCGTTGTCTCCCAAAAACAATTCATTGTTTCTGGCAATACCACAACCGAAACCTGTTCCAATAGTGAAACCGATCATGTTATCATATCTTTTGGGACTTCCTGCTTCTGCAAGTATCTTATTTACTTCAGGAAGTGCTCCGGCAATACATTCACCATAAGCGAACAAATCGCCATCATTATTGATGAAAACAGGTAAGCCATATTGTGCTTCCAAAAAAGGACCAAGTGCCACACCATCCTTAAAGGCTGGAAAATTGGGCAAATCCATGATGATACCATTTTTATAATCTGCTGGACCTGGAAATGCAAAACTAATTGCAACGGCCGGTTCGCTCAAACGATGCTGAATGGTTGAAAATCCAAGTTCAAGTGTTTGTAGGCACATTTCCAGGTTATCCGCGTTGGAAGGCAATACAATGCTTTCAACAATTTCTTTGTTGGCTTGCATAGCAGAAAAAACAAAATTCGTTCCACCTGCGTCGAGAGTCATTACAACTCGTTTATCATTTCTATACACTATAAATTATTTTTTAACAGTTTTTAAACCAAAAGCACAATAAGTCAAATAACAAAGGCAAACGCTGATGACAATCAATGAACCAACCTGACTACCAATAGCTTCAGTGGCAAAGCCCATTAATGGGGGGACTAAAGCGCCACCAAATACACCTGTAATCATCAAACCAGATATTTCATTGGCTTTTTCAGGACGTGCGGTAATCGCTTTTGAATAAAGAACAGCGAAAATGCTGGAACATGCAAAACCAATAACACCAACCATACCCAAAACAGCCCATTGAGCATCTACAAAGAACAATACTGCCATTGCTGCCATTGCTACCAGGATGTGAATACGGAAATATTTCATCTCAGACATTCTTGCAAGCAAAATGGCACCAATCAAAGCACCGGCTGTACGACATAGGAAATAAACACTGGAACCGATACCTGCAGAAGCAACATCAAGTCCGACACGTTCTCCCAACAATTTTGGTGTAACTGTATTCATGCCGACATCAGTACCAACAACGAATACAATACCTAAGAAAAGAAGGAAGATGGTTTTATCTTTTAACAGGCTAAAGGTGCCACCTATGGATGTAATCTGAGTGGAAGGGGTTTCTGCCGGCAACTTCGTCATTAACAACCAAAGGGAAGATACAACTGTAATTGAAGCATAAATTGGGAAGATAAACATCCAGTTTCCCAATTGTGTTGCACAGAATGCAGCAATAATAGGGCCCAGGAAAGAGCTGACTGCTTTTACCACCTGACCTGAAGTCAACGAGCTGGTAAGCATATCACCTTTTACCACATTTGTTAAAAGTGGATTGAGGGAAACCTGCAAAATGGTATTTCCAATACCTAATAAAATAAATGCGACGATGTAAGCTGGAAGTGAAGTTGAAAAGAACAAGGGAATAAACATACCGATAATGGTTACGATATTACTCACCTGAACGGTCATCTTACGACCAATCTTATTCATGACAATTGCCGTTGGAACGGAAAAAATTAAAAACCAAAAGAATACCATGGAAGGGATAAAGCCAGCCTGACCTTCTGTCAAGTTAAAACTGTCTTTCATGTAGTTGGTTGAAATACCGACGACATCGCAAAATCCCATGATAAAGAAACCAAAAAGTACAGGAAGTACCTTTGAAATGGAAGATGATTCGTTTTTCATGTACGTGTTATTTGTAATTAAATACTCAGATTCTAAGGTATGTGCTTTTTATAGCGTGCAAAAATAATTATAAATGCTTGATTTTTATGTTTTCGTTGGAGTTTTTGATGTTTTTTATGTTTTTATTGTTTTTTAAGTGCTATTGGGCCTTATTCCGTAATACTTCGAGTTCCATCGTAGCCTTTTCCCAAAGCTCCATGTTCTCATCCAGTTCTTTCTTGACTTTGGCATGAATCTGATGCAAAGCCAGATTGGCTGAGCCATCAGAAGACATCAATTGCCCCTCGGTCTGGACTACCTGCTTTTCAAGGCTTTCAATGTTACTTTCACATTTCTCCACCTGCTTTTCAAGTCGCTTCACCAGCTTATTGAATTCTTTTCTGGCTTCGTAGGAGATTTTATTATCGGATGGGACTTTTTCGTCATTATCCTGTTTAGAGGAAAGGACTTGCTTTTCAATATCCTTGAGGTTATCCAGTTTTTTCTTCTCCAGGAAATATTGAATACCGCCCAGATGTTCAATAATTTTACCACCGCCAAATTCGAAAACCTTATCCGTAAGGCCATCCAAAAATTCACGGTCATGGGATACGACAATGACGGTACCGTCAAAATCCTTGATGGCTTTTTTAAGGACATCCTTGGTACGGAAATCCAGGTGATTGGTTGGTTCATCGAGCACCAGTAAATTGACAGGTTCCAGAAGCAGACGAATCATAGCCAGACGGGTACGTTCTCCACCTGACAGTACTTTCACCTTTTTGTCTGAGGCCTCGCCTCCAAACATAAATGCACCCAGAATATCCCGGATTCTGGTACGTATATCGCCTACCGCCACCTGATCAATGGTATCAAAGACTGTGACGCTTTCATCAAGCATGCTGGCCTGATTCTGCGCAAAATAGCCTATTTTGACGTTGTGACCAAGCTTCAGGGTTCCTGTGTAGGGTATTTCACCCAGTATACATTTCACCAGAGTAGATTTACCTTCACCATTTTTACCCACAAAGGCCACTTTATCGCCACGGTTGATGGTAATGTTCACATCCTTAAATACAGTATGCTGATCATAATCCTTGCGCAGATTCTCCATGATAACCGGGTAATTCCCGGACCTTGGTGCAGGGGGAAATCTCAGGCTGATGGATGAATTGTCTTCATCATCCACCTCCAGGCGTTCCACCTTATCCAGTTGCTTGATACGGGATTGCACCTGTATCGCTTTTGTGGCCTTGGAACGGAAACGATCAATGAAAGCTTCCGTTTCCTGAATCATCTTCTGTTGATTCTCATAGGCCCGTTGCTGCTGCTCACGATGTTCCTTTCGCAATTCCAGATATTGGTAGTAAGAGACCTTGTAATCGTAAATTTTTCCAAGTGAAATCTCAATGGTTCTGGTTGTGACGGCATTGATGAATGCACGGTCATGTGAAACCAGTATAACGGCATTGGCCTGGCTGGCCAAAAAGTTTTCCAACCATTGGATGGATTCTATATCCAGGTGATTGGTAGGCTCATCCAGCAGCAAAATATCGGGGCGTTGCAAAAGCAACTTGGCCAGTTCGATACGCATACGCCAACCACCGCTGAATTCTTCCGTAAGACGCTCAAAATCGGTACGCAGGAAACCAAGTCCGAATAGTGTTTTTTCAACATTGGCTTTATAATTGTTCACATCCGACATGGCCAGACGTTCGCTTTTATGGGTCAAATCATCAATAAGTTTCTGATAACCATCTGATTCGTAGTCTTCTCTTTCGACAAGAGACAAGTTTATCTGTTCAATTTCATCTTGCAGCTGAAAAATGGATTTAAATGCGGTTTCTGCTTCCTCTAAAACGGTACGGCCATCTTCATGTATCATGTGCTGGGGTAAATAGCCTATGGTCTCATCCCTGGAGATAGAGACTCTTCCGCGTGTTGGCTGCTGAAGACCTGCCAAAATTTTCAACATCGTAGACTTGCCAGCACCATTTTTTCCGACCAGAGCAATACGGTCTTTATTATTCACCACATAAGACACTCCATCAAAAAGAGTCAAACCACTAAATTCTACCGTAAGTCCATCAACAGAAATCATTCTTTGCTTTCTAAATTTATAAAATCGAGTGCAAAGATACGAAAATCAACTGAAAGGAGAAGAAAGCCATGAAAGCACTTTAGGATAGAACATCAATTCATCTCAGAATTTCAGCATTTTAGAAACTTTTGATGCGGCCTGATACAAAACATGACCTGGAATTACAAAGCCGATCATCCAGGCGATGGATTCCAAAAGCAACTGATCGACCAACTTTAGATAGGATGCGACAAAACCCAGGGCCACAAATAGGATGCCTCCCCATAAAACCGGTTTTTCTTTTATTAGGTATCCAGTTATAACTATGGCAAAGCCTGTTAGAATCATAAAGATGGAATGCTGAAGTTCAAAAACCAAATGCCCCAAGGTGTTTTTTTGTATCACGATAATCATACCCATGAACAATAAGGCAGAAATCCAGGTAAAAATCAAAGATATTCCGGGTTGCGCCTTCAGTTTTTTGAGTCTTTTGCTTAGATAAAAAATGGAATAAAGGACACCTACAATAACCAATATTGTAGATATAGAAACCAATGCCATCCTGATTTCATAGGAGACCATGACTTTCTTACAGATGTAAAACCTGAAATAGTCAAGGCACATAATCCAACCCCAAAGAACGAGAAGGATACTTTCATGAAAAGAGGTACAAGTAATTGTATCAGATTCTTTCTTTTCGTTTGTTTCCATTTTATAGATTATACTAAGGCGTAGTGAATACCAATTATCACCGCAAAAATACGATTTTAAGACTTTCAATGATTCAAAAAAACGAAATTTCTATAATAGTAGAACAAAACCCTTAAAGATGAAAAAAGGATCAGCCAAAAGGACTACATTTGGCTTTTTGTGAATTTTAAGGATAAGTTCAACCTTTCAAACTAAATGTACAAATGATTAAACGGTCTTTATTACTAATTAGCCTCCTCATAAGCATCTTTTGTCAGGCGCAATTCGAAAAAAAAGTATACATCGACAAAGTAAAAAAGTTATGCCCTTTTGCCAATGTCGTTAATGTGGAATTGAAGAATAAATATGTTGAAGTTGAATACTTCTGTAATGGTAAATGGACACTAATAGGCATGGGCCTGAACACCAAAATTCTTTTTACCGAAACGAAGGTTGAATTTCCAAAACCGATCATGGAGAAGATCAAGGATAAGCTAAACAAGCATTTTAAAGGTTGGATGGACTATAAACATACCTTAGTTGAAAAGCCGGACTCTTCTTTTTACAAAGTGACTTTGATCAATAACGACCAGGAAGAATATGTTTATTTCACCATGCATGGTAAGTTTAATAAAACCATCAAGACCACGGTCAACAGACATTGGACAACCAATAGCTTGTCAAAATGCTCCGCATATAAAGATGCCCCTTACCCTTTTCTTAAGCCGGACAATATTTACAATATGCCAAAAACGCTGAAAGAAATATCGGGCATCTCTCTGGCTAATAAGCATACCATGTTCTGTATCCAGGATGAATCAGGAATTGTATTTAAGTACAATATGGAAAAGAAAGAACTTTCAAAATTCTTTCACTTTACCCACAAAGGTGATTTTGAGGATTTGACAGTGGTGGGAGACATTATTTATATACTTCGAAGCGATGGTACATTATTTCATTTCAATTTCAAAAAAATGAACGGTAAGACAAATAAAACCGTTGTTCCAGTCAATAGCATGAACGTAGAAGGACTTTGTTTTGACAAAAGGACAAAAAAAATGTATATGGCCTGTAAGGGACAACCGCTGAATGGCCCTATCACCCATCGCGAAATTTATGAATTTACTCTAAGTTCAATGAAAAAGCCTGTCATAGGACTGACTATCGATATGGAAGAAATCAGCAGATGGGTCGTAAAAAACTATCCGAGCCTCCATGTTGAGGATGTCCAGTTTTACCCATCAGCTATTGCTATACACCCCATCACGGGGGAAATGTATATCTTATCTGCACACGACCGGTTAATTGCCATTTACAAAAAACAACATCTGGAAAAAGTATATCCATTACCTGCCGATATTTATTACAAACCTGAAGGTATTGAGTTTTCGGAAAAAGGGGAATTGTACCTTTCGAGCGAAGGCATTAAAGATGATTATGTAAAAGGTCAAATATTCCATTTTGACTCACAATCTAAAACACATGTATAAGTTTTTGATAATCGGATTGACCGCTTTTTTTTTCAACATCTTTGCTTCCTACGGACAACAACATGTTTTAAAATTCAATGCCAACGGTGAGTTTAAAATTGTGCAGTTTACGGATGTGCATCTTAAAACAGGTTTTTCAGAAGTGGTCTTTAATCTGATAAAAGAACTTGTAAAGCTGGAAAAGCCAGATCTGGTTATTATTACAGGTGACATCATCGTGCAGGACACAGTAGATAATCTTATTCAACAATTAGGTGCCATCTTCGTTGAAACAAACACACTTTGGGCTACGGTCTTTGGCAATCACGACGAAAACAGAATTTCAAGGAAAAATCTGACAGCACTATATCGTTCTTTACCCTACAATCTGAATTCTTCCATAGAAGGTATTAAAGGAGAATCCAACTACATTTTGCCAGTCGCAGGAAAGGAAAATACACCCAAAGCATTAATATACTTGTTTGATTCAAACACTTACAATCCGTTGCTGGGCAGTGCGAAAGGCACTTATGGATGGATTGAATTTTCACAGATTGAATGGTATAGAAAACAAAGTGCCGGTTTTGCGGCAAAAAACAACGGTATCCCCCTACCCGCATTGGCTTTCTTCCACATTCCGTTTGAGGAATACGATAATATGTGGAAAAATGACAGCACCTCTTGTGTGGGATCGAAGCATGAAGTTGTTTGTTTCCCGGCTCTGAACTCGGGATTGTTCTCCTCAATGGCCGAATGCGGCGATATTATGGGGACATTCGTGGGCCATGATCATTTAAACGACTATATAGGCTGCTACAACGATATCGCCTTGGCTTATGGCCGATTTTCAGGAACAAAAAACACCTATGGAAACCTGACTCCTGGGGCTAGAGTCATTGTCCTAAAAGAAGATAAACGCGAATTCAGTACATGGATCCGGGAAAAAGGAGGAAATAGAGTATATCCTTGTCAATATAAGGATTGTTTGATTAAAAAATTGCCTTAAGAAGCCTTTTTCATAAAATCCTGAATGATATCAAAAACCCTTTTTTTCACCTCTTCTGGTGTAGGATTTAGCTCTTCAGCTGTAAACTGGCCCTTATCTATATCAATCCTTTCAAAGACCATCAAATATAAGTTGAAAATAATCTCCAGACTTAAACGATACCGAGGTTCCAGATACGGGCTTATTTCCTGGATAACACGATAGGTTCTCTGTCTATACGAATCGGCTACCATACAATAGCTTCTGATCAGATTACGGAAACCGCTTGTGACATTTCCACTGTGAGCAATTTCACTCAATTGTTTACGATCCAGCCCGTTGGCAATAACGAGATCATCCGCAAAATAATTCAGATGATTGAATTGGTCTTTCTGGAAATCACGAATAATATGCACCAGATAACTAAAAATGGCACAAGGTCTGGCTGCTTCCATCACATCAAAATCGGGGGATTCATAATGACCATCCACCTCTTTTATGCCACATAAATGGACAAAAATGGATGCTGGAGCAACAGAAGCACCCTCTGAATAATCCAAAAATGTCTGAAGGTCTGGAAAACCATCGTGATGTATGTCGTAAATCATGGATTTTGCAAAAGCCTCCATGGGCCATACAGGTATTTTAAAGTGCTTGAAAGTGTCAAGCAGTTCTTGTTGAGCGGGATCATTCTTCGTTTGATTGCCAATTTGTCGAATCCAAACTTCAACTTGAGTCAAAAACTGCCCTTGTTCATTTTCAGAAATCTCCTGATTGGAGGCTTTATGATCGTCTATCAAATCGTCAATCTGGCGCATCAGCTTGTAACAAGTTTTAGCTGCATCATATCTATCTGCATTCCAGAAGTTTGCCGCGATAAGTATGTTCGGATGATCTTTAATCTTTTCGAAATCAATGGCATTGAAAATGTCCATATAATTTTCAGACGGTGTATTCATGGGTTTAAACTTTATAACTTCAATTTCCTTTTTCGTCTCTCAAAATTCGTTCTGTAGTCAATTTAGATGATAACAGCACCAATGGCACGCCATTGCCTGGATGCGTGCTACCACCAACAAAATAGAGGTTTTTATATCGGTTGTGCTTATTGTGTGGTCGGAAATAACCCATCTGCAGGATGCTGTGGTTGATACTACCAAAAACAGCTCCCCGGAAAATGTTCAAAGAACTACTCCAAGTCTGTGGTAGAGTACAAATCTCAAACTTAATGTGATCTTCGATGTCTTCCAAACCTTCTTTTTTCAAGCGTTTAAGGACAAAAGAACGCGCAACAGTCTTAAGTTCATACCAGTCTTGTTCCTTTTTGGGGTCCATATAACCAACAGGAACAATAATGGATATCGAATCCTGATTGACAGGTGCCGCTGAAGGGTCAGAACCTACGGGTGAATGAACATAAAAACTGGGACGTGCAGACATGGATTTTTCTTTAAAAATCTGATCAAGACCTTCACTGAAAGGTTCAGACAAAAAAACGTTATGGTGGCTTAATTGCGGATAAGACCGATCGAGCCCCCAATGAAAAACAATGGCAGAACAGGAAAATTTCATCTTGTCCAAACGGGCAACGGACCTTTTGTCGGGCAATAAGTCATGGTAGACATAGGGTAAATCAGCATTTGCAACGAAAATATCTGCTGTTATACAAGTACCATCCCCAAGTACTACGTGTTCGGCTTTGTCTTTGTTGACTGCTATCCTGGTCACAGGTTGGTTATAGAAAAATTCCACCCCTAATTCGGTCGCTGTTGAAACAAGTGTTTCCACGATTTTATACATACCACCAATAGGGAAAAAAGAACCCTCTGTTATTTCTGCAGCTGGTAACATGGAAAACAAAGCCGGGGCCTTGTTTGGATCTTGTCCAACATATATATTTTGAAATGTAAATGCAACCTTTAAATGTGGGTGTTTGAAAAATCGGCTCACATACTTGATATGCCTGATGTGGGTTTTTATTTTAAATAAAAGCTTGACATTATTAAGTGTCATAAAATCAGAAAGTGAATAGAAATTCCGCCCAAGCAGTTCATCCATGGAGTATTCAAAAAGTTTGTATCCTATTGAAATATAGGATTTTAAATTTTGAAAACTACCTGGCTCCAGCTTTTCAAGTTGAGATTCCATTACAGTTTCATCTGTAGTGAAGCTAAAGGCAGTATGATCGTCAAAATACAGTTTGTATATTTCAGGTAAGGGTTTCACGTCAAAACAATCATCCAGATTCAGTCCGAGCGTCTTAAAAACAGCCCGATATATACTCGGCATCAGAATAATCGTTGCACCCAGATCAAAACGGTGACCTTCACGGAGGATCTGTCCACAGCGTCCTCCCGGTGAAGCATTTTTTTCATAAACCTTAACCCGATAGCCATTTTGAACCAGTTTTATTGCAGTTGCAATTCCCCCGACTCCAGCACCAATAATAACTGCAGATTTTTCCCCGTTCATAAACAAAAATCATTCAAATGATAAAAGTGATTAACGGTGTAAATCTAACAATTATTTTTATAAATAGATTGGTACTAAAAAAATACGGAATCATCAAGACCCCGTATTTTTTTACCAAAATCCTTCGAAAACGATATGGAATGGCTATTCTTTCTTGTTTTTGCTGATGGGTACAATCCCGGCCATCTCGCCAATGATGTTAACCAGTTCGGATCCGGTTGGAACAACAATCTTGGTATTGTTGATTAAAGACGTTTCCATGGCTTCCAGCTTTCGCAATAACTGTGCATTACCGATAAAATATTTATCCGCAGCCTCGTTCACTAGTTTGATGGCTTCAGCTTCGCCCTCTGCATGCAATATTTTAGATTGTTTGTAGCCTTCCGCTTCTTTGATCTTGGCACGTTTTATACCGTCAGCAACCGTTTCTGCAGCGGTGGCAGAATCTATGGCTGCAATCTTTTCATTTTCAGCTTTAACTACTTTATTCATGGTTTCCTGTACGTCTCTGGGAGGATCTATTTCTTTCAACTCGGTACGTACTATTTCGATACCCCAGCTTTCAGTCTCCAAATGCAAGGTTTTGTATAGTTCCGAATTTATTTTACCTCGTTCACTATTGGCCGACTTAAGAGTCAGCGTACCGATAATGTTTCTGAGGGTGGTTCGTGCCAGATTGACTATCTGGTACTTGTAGTTGTTTACATGGTAAATGGAACCTTTGACACTGTCTTCATCCGATTTTACCTTGAAATACACCTGAGCATCCACACTGGCATTCAGATTGTCGTTGGTGATGATTTCCTGAGGTTCGGCATTGACCATCTGTTCAGTTATATTGACCAGATACATCCTGTCTATCACCGGAATAATCCAGTGAAATCCCGGATTGGCAAATTTAAAATACTTGCCGAGCCTTTCAATTAAAGCTCGTTCGGTGGGTCGTACAATTCTGATTCCCATTAGGAATAGAAGTACAATTGGAATAATTACAAATAAGTAGACCATTTTGTTTATGTTTGTTATTTTGGAAAAACAAACATAAACAAAATAAGTTCAAAATGAACATATTTTAAATTAAAATCATATTTATATATGCAGTTCACTGAATATGATCGATTGAAAAAGCTTTAATTGCTTTTTCAAACTCAATCATATCGTGTTTATATTCATACTTGAAGGATATCCAGCGGCCTTTACTTTCGACGTTGTAAGCTTCCAGTTTATCTTTCAACTCACCATTTTTTTGTTCCAGCTCGTTTATTTTGGATAAATATTTAGCGACATCCTCCAGGTTTTCTGCAGGTGTCTTCTTCCGAAAATCAGCAATGATTTTATAATTTCTATTGCTAATATCCTGGTATTCAATCCTAAAATCCGATACAGAGTCATGAAACTCCTGAGCCTGCATTTCGCGAGTCTTAATCAGCTTTTCTCTGTCTTCTTTTGCTTTATCACGGGGATCTTGCTCACTTGTCAAAGCATCAGTCAATCCTGTTTCAAACTTGGTTTGTGGCAGGTTTCTCAAATTCGATTCACTCAACATTCTATAGTTATTAAAAGAATAAACAGTTACAGTACGAATGAGTATGGGATCAAATTGACGGCCACAGGCTCAAAGGTTACACTAATTGGAATTAACTCTTCTGCGATCTGCTTTGTGTAAAGTAGGGTTTCTTCTTTACAATAGATTTAGAAGGCGTTTCCGTTTTTCTGGACGTTTCACCGTTAGAGGAAGGTCTCTTTTGCTCTGTTTTTGCAGAAGAAGTTCTGTTTCCAAAACTTCTTTGCGGACGCTGAGTTCTGACTTCTTTCGTTACAGTGTGATCCATCAATGGATAAGAATGTTCATTATTCACCGGAATTTTTTTACCGATCAATTTTTGAATATCTCTTAAATACTCTTTTTCTTCTTCGTTGCAAAAGCCGATGGCAATACCGCTTGCTCCTGCCCTGCCGGTACGGCCGATGCGATGGACATATGACTCCGGTACATTGGGCAATTCATAATTGACAACATGAGTCAGGTCATCAATATCGATGCCTCTGGCTGCAATATCTGTGGCAATCAATGCACGGGTCAATTTGCACTTGAAATTATTAAGGGCATTCTGACGGGCGTTTTGCGACTTGTTTCCGTGGATGGCCTGAGCTGTTATCCCAGCTTTTATAAGATCCTTGGCTACCTTGTCAGCACCATGTTTGGTACGTGTAAAGACCAAAACTCTTTCAATACTTTTATCGTGTAACAGATCTATTAAAAGGTCTTTTTTGTTTTCTTTATCCACATAGTAGATGACCTGATTGATGGCTTCCACTGTACTGGATGCCGGAGTCACTTCCACTTTAGAAGGATTTCTCAGAATGGTGCTTGCCAATTGTACAATGGCAGGAGGCATCGTTGCAGAGAAAAACAAAGATTGTCTTTTTACAGGCAGTTTGGCTATGACTTTCTTGACATCGTGGATAAAGCCCATATCAAGCATTCTGTCAGCCTCATCCAAAACAAAGAACTGGATATTTTCCAAATGGATATATCCCTGTGTCATCAAATCCAATAAACGGCCTGGGGTGGCAATCAAAATATCAACACCCTTACGTAACATATCAACTTGTGACTTTTGGTTTACTCCACCAAAAATAACCTGATAACGAAGATTGGTGTTCATACCGTAACTTGCGAAACTCTCTTCTATCTGTATGGCCAGCTCTCTGGTTGGTGTCAGAATCAAGCTTCTGATATTTCTTTTTCCCTGATTACCAGCTTTATCCTGGCAAAGAAGTTGAATAATGGGTACGGCAAATGCGGCTGTTTTTCCTGTTCCTGTCTGTGCACAGCCAAGAATATCTTTTCTGTCTAATATCAATGGAATGGCCTCAGCCTGTATGGGTGTTGGTGTTGTGTATCCTTCTGTTTTTAAAGCCCCAAGGATGGGCTCAATCAAATTCAAATTTTCAAATGACATATTTATGTAATTAGTGTCAGACCGGATAAATTGTAAAAAGTTCATAATCACCGGTCTGATGAGAAGAAATTTCTTTATGGGTTAGTCTTTTTGTGCAGGGGTATGTGATTTCAGAAAGTATTGACAGGAGAAGTTTATCAATAAATCGAAGTGATTGAAAAAATCATCATTCGGCTAAAACCATGTTTTGAAATCGATGCAAAGATACAAAAAAGATTCCATATTGTCCAGCTATGGCAAATTTAATGTTAAAGCAGCCGCAGGGTTACACCTTGATAAAGATCCCCTTTTTGAATAAGAACCATAAGAAAAGCCAACAAACACCTACGTACCCGAAGCTTAGAATGAGCATTCCAACAGTCGCGGGAAACAAAGAAGCGATGCTACCAAAGAAGAAGGAATTGACCTTGTCAAAGTCTATGATAGCTTGTGCCATATAAATGGCAATGGAATTCATACCGATTACCCGAAAGAAAAAAGCCCATTTGGTATAATGACATACATCAATTATCCAATAAAAAAGCGCCAAAATAAAAAGGCTGATACCACCGGTTAAAAGCATAAAAGAACTGGACCAAAGAGCTTTGTTTATTGGAATGACCAGACTACTCAACAACGCTGCTCCAACTAAAATTGCGCCTGAAGCAGATATCACAAGAACCTTACGCGCAGACGGTGCTTCAACTCCCTTTCTCAGGTAATCGCTGACTGTCATTCCTAATAGAGCTGTTGCAATAGCCGGTATTAGACTTAGCAGACCTTCCGGATCAAAATTACCGCGATACAATCGCCCTGGTAGGAACCATCTGTCAAACTGAGCCACCATGTTGTTTTCAGGGAGAAAGGGGTTTGTGCCAGTCGCATCTGGAGCTAAAACTAAAAGATTCAATAATCCATATCCAATCACAATGCCGGCAATCCAGATTTTGATCAAAGACTTTTTAGGCGTATTCATATAAATGATCGCAGCCAGGAACCAGGCCAGTCCGATATGGGCCAAAACACTTGCACATCGGATATCATTAAAGCCATCTCTCAGCAGTCCATTGTAGACCAACCCCAATGCAACAAGTATAAGAGCCCTTTTAATCAGATGCAGTCGAATGGAAGATTCTGATTCTTGCTTTTCCCGCCTCTTTACCAGGGAAAAAGGGAAAGAAACACCGGCTATAAATAAAAAAAGTGGAAAGACAATATCCATTAGCCGAAAGCCGTCCCATGCAGCATGTTCCATTTGAAAATCCAGCCAGGCCAATGGTTCCCCACCTATTAACTTATAGAGTGCATTAACAATCATTGGTGCTCCCATGATCCAAAACATGTCAAATCCGCGCAAAGCGTCAAGTGACTGCAAACGTTTTCCAGTGTTTTCCATAATGTGT
>Ga0209430_1000084_pt1 | contig 144150 bp, 144 predicted proteins | sample BarGraIncub1133A_FD_184504 | JGI IMG/M metagenome (GOLD analysis project Ga0209430, IMG submission 184504) | Arctic peat soil microbial communities from Barrow, Alaska - Barrow Graham LP Incubations 11-33A (SPAdes) (version 2) | ecosystem: Environmental > Terrestrial > Soil > Wetlands > Peat...
TACCTTGGTGGATTTGGGCGTGAAAATGGGGCTGGGTTTTCTAGCTCCACCGTTAGTCGCAAACTTCTACAACCAATCCCTGCAATGGAACCATGGAAAAATGGATGTGGTTATCAACCTCAAGTGCGTAGGTGGGCATTACAACAGCTTTAGAAACACCCCCGAACTGATTCCAATTGTTGAACGCGCTCTGGTTAAGAGTACAGAGGCAATTATAGAATCTGAAATCATGGCCTATCCGTTCCAGACCGAAACCAGCATTGCTGACTGGCACTATAAAACCGGACAGAAATACATGGACGCTAAAAAGGTAATTGGGTTATTAATGCAGAATATCTCTCGCAATGGTACAATGCTGCTCAACATAACCCAGCATGGCCGTGGCGATCTCGATCCTGAAGTGATTCGCATTTGCAAAGACATTGGCGCTTGGCTGAAAATAAACGGTGAAGCTGTCTATGGTTCTCGTCCGTTTGAAATCTATGGTCAGAATGAGGTTTGCTATACGCGCAAACAAGGCAACGTCTATGCAACGCTTTTGAATTGGAATGGCAAACCGATCACGCTCAGTGCGCTGCAGTCTGGTGGGGCAACCCTAGGCAAAGTATCTAAAGTCGAACTACTTGGCTCCGATCTATTAATGAAGTTTGTTCAGGATGATAAGGGGTTGACGGTTACACCGGGCGGATCTGTACAGTCGATACCGGGGATCACCAATCAGTCATTGGCATCAGGATGCCGGGTTCTGCGTATTACGCATGACAAGGGCTGGATCAATGATGATGACCCCGGCTCGAAGGCTCCCGGATGGCTTCGTCGATGTAATCTGGGCACTGGTGACTTTAACAACGACCTCACCATCAGTGATACCCCTGGCGATATATGGAGTAGTTCATTTATCGGAAGCAGTGTTGCAATTATCGCCCCAAAAGAAGCTGGATCCGGTAAGATAGAGGTTAAGATTGATGGTAAAACCCGTGCGATAGCAGATCTGTCTAATGCAGGAATACGCCAGGCCCAGCAGGTGGTATGCAAGGTGACGGGTCTGACTCCTGGCAAACATATTATTAATCTCATCAATCGTGGCCCAGGGCCGGTGGCTATAGATGCCCTTATTGCACATTAATCGACACCTGAAATAAAAAAATGGGTATCCGATTCATCTTGTTTATCGGTATTTTTGCTAACAATAAAATAATTCCGGTGAGGGTGATTCATTCAACTTTGACTGAATTTTGTAAACATTATTGGGCTTTTTCTATTCAATAAGCCCGGGATGAAGATAATAATCCCGGCATATTGAAGAAATATTAAATCGACATTTCGCACACCATTCCCATACATTTCGTGCACCTTTCGTGCACCTTTCGCGCTACATGTAGCACGAAAGGTACGCTAATGCACTGCGGAATGTTCGCCAATAATGGAAATTATGGATTAGACAGCCGCTCCTCTTCCGGAAATATTTTAGAATTCATAGGGTCTTTATAAGACATAAAAATAAGAGTAGTCGTTTCATTTTCACTTAACAATTTTAACTTTGTTTTATTAACAATGTTAATTATATTTGCATTGTTAATTGTATAAACACTGTTAATCATGCAAAAGAAAGAAATTCAGGAACAAAGGATAAAAGGATACTTCATTGAAGCAGCGAAAGAAATGCTGAAAGGGGAAGGATTGAAGAGTATCAGCGTCAGGAATATTGCGGAACGGGCCGGTTATTCCTATACCACGCTTTACAATTATTTCAAGGACCTCAATGAATTGATATTCCTGTGTGTCAAAGACTTTCAGAACGAATGCGAGGCATTTATCAAAGAAGAAATCAAAAAAGAACCGAGGGGAACTGAAAAAATAAAGGCGATTACGAAAGCTTACATCAAGTATTTTGTCCAATATCCCGGTATCTTTGAACTGTTCTTTATTGAGAAAATTTCAAATATCGGGAGTAAGCAACCCACAACAGAATTAATCTCGACTTTCCTCGACCGTTTATGCATTGAAGAGTGGGATTATTGTATAAATCAAGAAATCATCTCAAAAGAAAAAGCCGGGATGATGATGAGACAATTAAGATTTTTTACAACCGGAGTGCTTCTATTATATCTCAACAGATTACAACCGGCAGATTATAAAGAATTTGTTGCAACGACTGATGAACAACTTAATCAAATCTTAAACAAACAATAAGTTTCAAAAAACAAAACCATTTAGCGGTATGTTCATTTGTCTTGATATATGTACAAACACTAAAAAACATTAAACAATGAAATACAATTTGTTAGGAAAAACAGGGGTCTTGGTATCCGAACTTTGTCTGGGTACCATGACATTCGGTGGAAAAGGATATTGGACGGCAATTGGGCAACTGCCACAACCCGAGGTAAATCTATTGGTAAAAACTGCCATTGATCAGGGAATAAATTTTATTGATACTGCTAATGCTTATTCTGAAGGGCTGGCAGAAACATTATTGGGGAATTCAATTAAAGAATTGGGCATCAATACCCAACAAATTGTTGTAGCTACTAAATTGCGTATCCGCATGGGTGAAGGAGCCAACCAGGTAGGGCTTTCACGCTTACATATTGCGGATTCTGTCGATGACAGCTTAAGGCGACTCAATCTTTCGCATATCGATTTGTTATACATCCATGGCGTCGATCCTGTCACTCCCCTGGAAGAAACCATGCGTGGTTTGGAAGATGTAGTCAGAGCCGGTAAAGTACGCTATCTGGGTATCAGCAATCACCCTGCATGGATGGTGGTAAAGGCAAATAGCATTGCAGATAAAATGGGATGGACCAAATTCTGTGCTTTGCAAAATTATTACACCATTGCCAGTAGGGATGTCGAACGCGAAATCGTTCCAATGGCTGTCAGCGAGGGCCTTGGATTGATGCCCTGGAGCCCGCTTGCAGGAGGTTTCCTTTCAGGGAAATACACACGCAACAATGAGAAAGCCGGAGACAGCCGTAGAGACAATTTTGATTTCCCTCCTATTAACAAGGAAAAGGCTTATGATATCATTGATGTTATGGCTGAAATAGGAAGTCAACATGGTAGCTCAGTAGCTCAGGTGGCTTTGGCCTGGTTGCTTAAAAAACCTCATGTCACCAGTGTTATTGTTGGGGCTAAAAAGCATGAACAATTGTTGGACAATATAGCAGCTACAAAACTAGCGCTCACTGATGCTGAAATGGATCGACTCGACACGATTTCTAATCTGACTCCGGAATATCCGGGTTGGATGGTTGAAAGACAATTAGCCGGTAGAATGCCATCAAAAGCATAGGATGGCGGAAGTAAAATCATATGATGTAATCATTATCGGAGCAGGGCCTGCGGGTCTTTTTGCAGCGCTTACCAGTTCGCAGAATGGGTTGAAGGTTTGTCTGCTTGAAAAAAACAAGACACCCGGATTAAAACTTCTTATCTCAGGGACCGGACAGTGTAATGTCACACATGCCGGTCCCATTGGTGATTTCCTGGATCATTATGGTGATAAGAAACGGTTTGTCAGACCTGCATTGTATGGTTTTTCGAATAGTGATCTTGTTTCATTTTTTGGAGAGCGGGGTTTGCCACTAATAGAAGTCAATGCAGGGAAGATCTTTCCGGAATCTTTAAAAAGCAGGGATGTTTTGAGGGTATTGGTGAATGAATGTCTGAGTCGAAAAGTAGTCATCAATTATAATTCCAGTGTTACAAAAATTTCTAAAGGGATAGACGGATTTGATATACATACAACTTCAGATCAATATCTGGCTCAAAATGTGATCATTGCAACCGGAGGGAAATCTTATCCCTCAACCGGTTCAAGCGGAGACGGTTACATTCTTGCTCAAGGTCTCGGACATTCTATTTCCGAGGTAGCCCCTTCCTTATCAGCGGTATATATCAACGATTTCCTTTATTCTTCGTGTGCCGGTATTTCTTTGGACCATGCCAATATTCAGTTATACAGGAACGGGAAGAAACTTAAACAAACAAAAGGTGATGTCCTTTTTACGCATAAAGGGCTTTCAGGCCCCGGTATCATTGATTTCAGTCGTACTATTCTTTCTGGAGATATTTTAAAAATTGCTTTGGTTGATTTCAAGAATATGGAGGAATTTGAAAAGGATTTCCTTACAGAGGTATCGGTTAATGGGAAGAAATTATTGAAAAACCTATTGACACAGTATGCTATTCCTGAACGTTTGATTTTAGCCATCTTTGATTTACATTGGATTTCATTGGAAATAAAGTCGGCTGATCTGGATAAAAAGACCCGAAAAATACTGGTAGAAAGTTTGATGGAACTACCTTTTGTTGTCGACAGATTGGGGGGATTTAAAGAAGCAATGGCCACACGGGGTGGGGTCTCGCTGGCCGAGGTGAATTCAAATACCATGGAATCCCGGCTGATCAAAGGACTTTACTTTGCCGGAGAGGTGCTAGATGTGGATGGAGATACGGGAGGATATAATATCCAGTTTGCCTGTTCATCGGGAGTGATGGCCGGGAGGAATATAAAATTATAAACCTATATATTACGCCTCGTAGGACTATAAAATGTTCATAAAAAACAGTATATAAAACCAGAAGCTCTTTACCCCCATAAATTGTCAACAAAATATTAAAGGAATATTCAATAAAAAAGTATAATAGTTTACTTTTGTTACATAGTAGCGTATTATTGTGTAATAAAAATCATTGATTATGAAGATCACAATTGTTGGCACCGGTTATGTAGGATTGGTAACAGGAACATGCTTTGCAGAAGTAGGTATTGATGTAAGATGTGTTGACATCGATCAGGTTAAAATTGAAAACCTCAAAAAAGGGATTTCACCCATTTATGAACCGGGACTCGATGCCATGATTGAACGGAATGTTTCAAAAAACCGGCTTACCTTTACGACCGACCTCTCGACTTGTTTTGATGATACCGAAGTTATATTCAGCGCAGTAGGCACTCCTCCAGATGATGATGGCAGCGCTGACATGAAGTATGTCCTCGAAGTTGCCCGCACTGTAGGTCAATACATGAAAGCCTATATCCTGATCGTAACCAAGAGCACTGTTCCAGTTGGCACTGCAAAACGTGTACGCGATACGATCCAGGAAGAACTCGATAAACGTGGTGTAAATATTCCTTTCGATGTAGCTTCCAATCCCGAGTTTCTCAAAGAGGGTGATGCCATCAACGACTTTATGAAACCCGATCGTATTGTGGTCGGTGTTGAATCTGAAAAGGCCGAAGACATCATGCGCCGTCTTTACAAACCCTTTACCCTGAATGGTCACCCCGTTATCTTTATGGATGTCCCCTCGGCTGAAATGACCAAGTATGCCGCCAATGCCATGCTGGCTACCAAGATCAGTTTCATGAACGACATTGCCAATCTCTGCGAGATCATAGGCGCCGATGTCAACATGGTGCGCAAGGGTATTGGCTCCGACAGCCGCATAGGACATAAATTCATCTATCCGGGTATCGGTTATGGTGGATCATGTTTCCCCAAGGATGTAAAGGCGCTGATCAAGACCGCCGAAATGGTGGGCTACCCACTTAGGGTATTGAAAGCCGTCGAAGATGTCAATGATGACCAGAAGTCAGTCCTGTTCAATAAATTCGCAACCTTCTTTGATGGCGATATAGAAGGCAAGACAGTCGCCCTGTGGGGACTATCATTCAAACCTCAGACCGATGATATGCGTGAAGCTCCTTCATTGGTGCTGATCGAAAAACTTTTGAACGCAGGCTGTAAAGTGCGTGCCTATGACCCTGTATCCATGCCTGAAACCCAACGCCGTATCGGGGACAAGATTTCTTATGCCAAAGATGCTTACGATACATTGGTCGATGCCGATTGCCTATTTCTGGTAACCGAGTGGACCGAGTTTCGTTTCCCCAGCTGGAACGTCGTGAAGAAACTGCTTAGAACCCCGGTTGTATTCGATGGTCGTAATATTTATGACCAGGCCGATTTAAGCGCCGCCGGATTAAAACATCTTGGAATCGGTTTTAAACAATTGACATAAAACTGTTTATTTATTATTTTAAGCCTGACTGGTTGATTTCTCAGTCAGGCTTATTATTTTTGTAAAATATTAAGCCCGTAAATGATGAAGAAAAAAATACTGGTTACCGGAGGTGCAGGCTTCCTGGGTTCACATCTTTGTGAACGCTTACTCAATGATGGACACGAAGTTGCCTGTCTCGACAACTACTTTACAGGGCAAAAACAAAATGTCGTTCATCTTTTGAAGAACCCCTATTTCGAATTGATTCGTCATGATGTAACGATGCCTTTCTTTATAGAAGTCGACGAAATTTACAACCTGGCATGTCCTGCCTCACCAATCCACTATCAGTATAACCCCATCAAGACGATCAAGACCTCTGTGATGGGTGCCATCAATATGCTGGGTCTGGCCAAACGGATAAAAGCCAAGATCTTACAATCGTCTACCAGTGAGGTCTATGGTGACCCACAGGTTCATCCTCAGACCGAATCATACTGGGGACACGTGAATCCCATTGGAGAGCGTTCATGCTATGATGAGGGAAAACGGGCTGCCGAGACTTTGTTTGTCAACTACCACAAACAGAATAATGTAAGGATTAAAATCATCCGCATCTTCAATACTTATGGACCCCGAATGCATCCTAATGATGGTCGCGTTGTCTCCAACTTCATCGTACAGGCGCTAAAGGGACAAAACATTTCGATTTATGGTGATGGGAGTCAGACACGGAGTTTTTGTTATGTGGACGATCTGATCGAAGGTATGGTCCGGATGATGGATTCACCCGAAGAATTTACAGGTCCAGTCAATATCGGTAACCCCGGCGAATTTACTATTCTTCAACTCGCTCAGAAAGTGATTGAGTTAACAAACTCATCATCAAAGATCATTTATCAGCCCCTTCCTTCGGATGACCCCATGCAACGCAAACCCGACATCACGCTGGCCCGCAAAGAATTGGGATGGGAGCCCCATATCCAACTGGAAGAAGGGCTAATCAAAACAATTGATTTCTTTAAAACAATTACCCACTAATTATGATCAACATACTGGTTACAGGCAGCAACGGCCAACTGGGAAACGAACTTCGCAAGCTTGAAGTAGCATCGCCTGATTATAATTTTGTTTTTACCGACATTGCAGAACTGGATATCACAAACCCTGTTGCCATTGAAGCATTAATGATGACTGAAAACATTGCAGCTATCATCAATTGTGCCGCCTACACCGCGGTGGATAAGGCCGAAACCGACTCTGCGACAGCTTATCGTATCAATGCAGATGCCCCCAGCTACCTTGCTGCAGCGGCATTCAAATTCAATGCTTTACTGGTTCATATATCGACCGATTATGTCTTTTCGGGTGAAGGCTTCAGACCCTACACTGAAAATCAGCCCTGTGATCCACGATCAATTTATGGAACGAGTAAACTAAAAGGTGAAATGGCTGTTATAAACTCAGGATGCAGACATATCATCATCAGAACATCATGGTTATACTCTGCCTTTGGAAACAATTTCATTAAAACTGTGCGTAAATATGGTCGCGAACGTGGCCATCTGAGTATGATATACGATCAGATCGGTACTCCAACACATGCTGCGGATCTTGCCCAAACCATTATGGCAATCATTCCTCAATGCAATGACCTGAAAAGCAACCTCTATCATTACTCCAATGAGGGCGTTTGCAGTTGGTATGATTTTGCTATTGAGATACTTGATCAATCAGGGATCCCGTGTACCGTTTCACCTATTAATACGGAGGAATATCCATTACCGGCTACGCGACCTTTTTACAGTGTCCTGAACAAAGGTAAAATCAAGAAAGACTTTAATATCACGATTCCACACTGGAAAGAGAGTCTTACACGTTGTCTGAAAGAACTTGAACAAATTGAATCAACAGCTTTATAAATATATTGTACAATGGTAATAGAGGAACAAATTTCAGTCCGGGCTCAAAAATGGCTCGATGGCGACTTTGACGAAGAAACAAAAAAACAGGTCCGGTATTTGTTCGAACATGATGAAACAGGACTTACAGACGCATTTTATCGTGACCTTGAATTTGGTACTGGAGGTTTAAGAGGCATCATGGGTGCCGGAACCAATCGAATGAACCGTTATACCGTCGGTATGGCAACTCAGGGGCTGGCCAATTATCTCAAAAAAACCTACCCCCGCGAAAAAGAGCTCAGGATGGTCATTGCTTACGACTCCCGTAATAACAGCAAATTGTTTGCTACAACAGCAGCAGAAGTCCTGTCTGCTAATCACATCAGAGTATTTCTGTTTGAAGATCTTCGTCCGACTCCGGAACTTTCTTTTGCTGTACGAGAATTGAATTGTCACAGTGGTATTGTCATTACAGCTTCGCACAATCCGAAGGAATACAATGGTTACAAAGTTTACTGGAAAGATGGTGGACAACTTGTAGCACCTCACGATACCAATGTAATACTTGAAGTACAACAAATTGCAAATATTGACGATGTTAAATGGAGTGGCGATAAGGCTTTGATCGAAACTATTGGCAAAAAAATTGATGATATTTATGTAGAACGGGTCAAAGGACTTTCCCTGAGTCCGGATGCGATCAAGCGTCAGAAAAAGATGCGCATTGTTTACACTCCTATCCATGGAACCGGCATTACGCTTGTCCCCCGCTGTCTTGCTGAATTTGGTTTTGAGAATGTTTCTATTGTCGAAGCTCAGGCCGTTCCCGATGGCAACTTCCCCACAGTAGTTTCTCCAAACCCTGAAGAAACTGATGCAATGAACCTGGCACTTCAGCAGGCGAAGAAACTGGATGCCGATTTAGTATTGGCCACTGATCCCGATGCTGATCGCGTTGGAGTGGCTGTAAAGAATCAACATGGTGAATTTGTATTGTTGAATGGAAACCAGACTGCATCCGTGCTGATCTATTATCTTATCTCGAAATGGAAAGAAAACGGTAAAATCACCGGTAATGAATATATTGTTAAAACCATTGTTACCTCAGAGCTTTTAAAAGATATTGCCATAAAGAATGGAGTTGGCTGCTACGATGTACTGACCGGATTTAAGTTTATTGCAGAGACAATCCATGGCCTTGAAGGGAAGAAAACTTTTATTGGCGGTGGTGAAGAGAGTTATGGATACCTGGTTGGCGACTTTGTACGTGACAAAGATGCAGTCATAGCTTGCTCTATGATAGCAGAAGCTGCAGCCTGGGCTGCCGACAGGGGTAAGTCATTTTTCGAACTACTGATCGAGATGTATGCTGAATTCGGACTCTACAAGGAAAAGCTTAAATCGGTTACTAAAAAAGGCATGACCGGAGCTGAAGAGATCAATGCAATGATGGTTAATTTCAGGAATTCACCTCCTGTCAAAATAGCTCATCAACCAGTTGTGGAGATCAGGGATTACCTGCTGCGTAAGATTACCAACCTGCAACAGGGAACAGAACAGAAAATCGATCTTCCGCAAGCAGACGTCATCCAGTTCTTTCTGGTCGATGGAAGCAAGATCACCGTTCGTCCCTCAGGTACTGAGCCCAAGATAAAGTTTTATTTTGGAGTGAAGGCGCCATTATCCGGCAAGGAAGCTTTTGATAAAGTGAATGCGGATCTCGATCATCAGATCGAACAAATCATAAAATCCCTCGGACTTTAAAACAAAAAAGGCTGCCTTTCCGGCAGCCTTTTTTGTTTTATATGTGATATAACGTTACTCTCCGAGAGTTGCAACCATAACAGCCTTAATGGTATGTAACCTGTTTTCAGCCTCATCGAAAACAATCGACATGGGTGATTCAAAAACATCTTCTGTTACTTCCATTCCATCGAGACCATATTTCTCAAATATCTCCTGTCCAACTGTTGTTTCCTTGTTATGAAATGCCGGTAAGCAATGCATAAACTTTACATTTGGATTGCCGGTTTTCCTGACTACATCCATATTGATCTGGTAAGGTCTGAGCAATTTTACACGCTCATCCCAAACTTCAACCGGTTCACCCATCGACACCCAAACGTCAGTGTATAGAAAATCAACACCTTTCACTCCGGTTGCAACATCCTCGGTCAATGTGATCTTTGCCGCTGTTTCTTTTGCAATCTCGCGACATGTCGCAACCAGTTCTTCGTCAGGCCAGCACTGTTTTGGTGCAACTGCCCTGAAGTCCATTCCCATCTTGGCAGCGCCAACCATCAATGAATTACCCATGTTATTGCGGGCATCTCCAAGAAAGGCAAAAGCAACTTTATTCAATGGCTTATCCGAATGTTCGATTATGGTCATGAAGTCTGCAAGGATCTGGGTAGGGTGAAACTCATTGGTCAGCCCGTTCCAAACAGGTACACCTGCATATTTTGCAAGCTCTTCCACGATGTTCTGACCCCAACCGCGATACTCTATTCCATCATACATACGTCCCAAAACCCGGGCCGTATCTTTCATCGACTCCTTTTTCCCCATCTGCGATCCCGAAGGTCCCAGATAAGTGATGTGGGCTCCCTGATCAAGCGCAGCCACTTCAAAAGCACAACGCGTACGCGTAGAGTCTTTTGCAAATAATAAAACGATATTTTTTCCTTTCAAACGCTGCCGTTCTGTCCCGGTATATTTTGCCTTCTTCAGATCTGTAGAAAGATCGAGCAGGAACTTAATTTCTTTAGGAGTAAAGTCCAGTAATTTAAGGAAACTACGGTTTTTCAGATTGTATGCCATATTTCAAAAGGTTAAGTAAAAAATCGATGCACAAAATTAACCCGAATAACTTGAAAGTCAAAACAACTTACAAATTTTTCGTTCTCAATAGATTAATGTTAAACAATTGCAATCCGGGTCCCGCCATTATCTTTTCCCAATGCCTCAGCGCTGGTAATAATGGCATCCTTGCCGGTATGTGTCACAAAATAGATGGCAGCTCTCATTTTAGGCGCCATACTACCTTCAGCAAAATGCCCCTCTTCAAGATACATTTTCGCTTGCTTGACGCTGATTCGGTTCAACTGTTTTTCCTGAGGCGTATTGTAATTGATACAAACCTTTGGAACATCGGTCAGGATAAAAAACTTGTCTGCATTGATACTGGCAGCCAGGGTCGAAGAAGCGAGGTCTTTGTCGATAACTGCTGCAATTCCCTGCAACTTATTCTCAGCCACCCAAAAAACAGGCACACCTCCACCCCCAACCGCGATGACGATCTGTTGGTCGCGGGCTAGTTTTTCAATGGACCGTTGATTTAAAATCGTTAGGGGTCGTGGAGAGGCAACCACTTTCCGAAACCCTCTGCCCCGTGGATCCACGTGATAGATTGCACCGGACTCGGCTGAAAGTTTTTCGGCTTCCTCTTTCGTATAAAAAGGACCGACTGGTTTATTGGGATTCAGAAATGCCGGATCTTCTTTATCTACAAGCACCTGTGTGATGATGGTGATGATATCACGTTCCAGATCATGAACCCTCAGCACATTACGCAATTGCTGTTCGAGCATGTAACCAATAAATCCCTGTGAATAAGCAACACTGATATCCATCGGCATATCAGGCAATCCAAATAGTTGATTTCCTGCCGTGTTGGCAAGAATTATATTCCCCACCTGGGGTCCGTTACCATGGGTGATAACCAGATCATAATTGTTTTTGATGAGTGTCAGTAGATATTCGCTGGTCTGATATGCATTTGCCTCTTGCTCATCTATAGTCCCCTTTTGATCACTCCGGAGAAGGGCATTCCCTCCGAAAGCTACAACTGCCAGTTTCTTCATATTGTTAGGTTGAGTGAATACAAATTTAAAAAGTTAAACTGAATACCCCCTATTTAATTTCAAAAAGCTTGCAAATTATTTACATTTGCGTAAACTTATCAATTTTATTCAAGCTAAACTGAAAACGCTTACTGCCGAATTCCTTACAAAAATTAAAATTCAATGAAAAAACAATCGAAAGCTTACCTATTTGCATTTATCGCAATTTTCTTCTGGTCCACAGTGGGATCTGCATTTAAGCTTTCGCTTCGTTCGGTTGACTTTCTTCAATTACTCTTCTTTGCTTCTTTTGTTTCTCTCCTGGTGCTTGGAACCATTTTGGTTGTGCAGAAGAAAGTTAAACTAATCAAAGAATATGGCACCGGGAGCCTATGGCATTCAGCACTTCTTGGTTTGCTCAACCCCTTCGGTTATTATGTCGTATTGTTAAAAGCTTACGAATTACTCCCTGCCCAGGAGGCAGTTGCACTCAACTATATTTGGCCGGTAACCCTTGTGATTCTTTCAATTCCAATACTTAAACAACCCATTCACCTGAAAAACGTTCTGGCGATTGTAATCAGTTTTGCCGGAACTGTCGTTGTAGCAACTCACGGTCAGTTTAGTTCAATCCACCTTTCAAACACCCTGGGTGTCATTCTGGCCCTCTCCAGTTCATTGATCTGGGCTTCCTTTTGGATCTTCAATGTCAAAGATAAACGTGACGAAGTCGTGAAGCTTTTCCTTAATTTCGTCTTTGGATTTATCTATACAGCCATTGCCTGTCTTCTGTTTTCGGAAATAAAGATCCCTGATCTGAGAGGAATAATCGGTGTGATTTACATAGGATTTTTTGAAATGGGGATCACTTTTGTACTTTGGCTGATGGCGCTGCAACTTTCAGAGACTACAGCTCGCGTCACAAACCTGATCTATATTTCCCCCTTCCTCTCGTTGATATTTGTCAATACCATTGTAGGAGAAAAAATAATTCCTGCAACCATTGTGGGATTGGCCCTTTTGGTTTCAGGAATTCTGTTGCAAACCTATTTCAGTTCGTCAGACAAACGAAAGCTCAGACGCCATAATAAGGAACTGACCGATTCTTAAAGCAAAAACTTCGTTACCACATTCAGCAATTCCTTTGGACTAACCGGCTTCGATAAATATTCATTACATCCTGAATCAAGACTTCGTTCTTTTTCACCCATCATCGCATATGCCGTTAACGCAATAATAGGCAAATCAGGCTTGAACTCCCTGATACGCCGCGTGGCTTCATATCCATCAATACCCGGCAGGTTAATATCCATGAACACTATGTCGATATCGGGATAGTTCATACAAAAATCTACAGCCGCATTCCCATCTGTTATCCAGTGTATATTGACCATCGTGGATTTAAGCACGGCAACCAAATACTGATAATTCGATTCGACATCCTCAACAACCAGAATATGTTTCCCACTCAAGTCTAAACGAGGTTTGGATTTTGTTGGTAAACCAGGTAATGCTTCGGGAGTTGGCTGGACAATCGGCAATAATATCCGGAAAAGCGATCCTTTTCCTTCTTCCGACTCCAGAACAATCTGTCCATCCATCAAATCAACAAGATGCTTCACAATTGTCAGGCCTAAGCCGGTACCACCAAATTTACGGGTCAGTGAATTATCAGCCTGTCTGAAACGCTCGAAGATATTGCCCTGTTCAGATAATGGAATACCCATCCCGGTGTCTTTGACGATAAATTCGATGTATTTATTGTCAATCAACTTGTAGCCAAAATCAACACTACCTTCATCGGTGAATTTCAGCGCATTAGCAATTAAGATATTGAGCATCTGCATCAACCGGTTTGGATCATTATAGAGCATGTATTCCTCGTCGGATCCAGCGGTAGAGATATTGACCGAGACATTGGGATGGCGGTCAACACTTTTTTCAAATCCATCCAACAGATCCAACAATAGTTGGTTGATGCCAAACTTTTTCCTTTCAAGAAATACCTCACCGGCCTCAAGCATTGCAACCTCAATCACGTTGTCAATGATATCGAGCAGTAGAGAGGCATTGGAAGCCAGCAATGAAACATATTCTGCCGATTCTTCCTTTGTTATATCATCATCATTCAGCAGTGTCGAAAAGCCAATAATCGCGTTCATTGGAGTGCGAACCTCATGCGACATATTTGTCAAAAATGATGTCTTGAGTTTATCGCTCTGGATTGCTTTTTCTTTGGCTTCAACCAACTCCAATTCTGATTTCTTCCGTTCTATTGAGATTCTGATCTGGTTTGAAACGAATTTCAATAATTCCAGATCATCATTAGTATAGGCATCTTTATTTTCATAATTCTGAACAACCAATACCCCGATAGTGGAGGATTCCGAACGAAGTGGAACACCCATCCAGGCTTGTGCAGGAACTCCTTTTCGCTCGATCAGTCCTTCCTTGGCCATACGTTCAATGTCATCAAACTTAACGAGCATTGGCTGATTGGTGGTGAACAAATAACGGCTTAGTGTCTTTCCGGCCGGAATGATAGGACTGGGTTCTTCTAATTTATCATGTTGAAGTGGAACCAGAAATTGATCATTTACCGGGTCATATATTCCAATATAAAGATTGTTGGCATCTATCAACCTGTTTAGCTCATCGTTGATGACACGATACAAATCATTAAGATCCTTAGAGAACCCTACTGCATTTGCAATATTCACAATTACCTGTTGAACCAGTTCCCCCCTGCGAATTGCAGTATCACACACCATGCACGCATCAGTCAATATTTGTTTCTCCTCCTGGTAAACATGAATATCGTTTTGCCCAATAGCCTTTAATGCGGAAATTACTTTTTCCTGCTCACTAGTGTCAGCCCCTATGAGTATGATGTTCATAATTAACTAAATTTATAAATGTTATGCATTTACACCTGGTGAAAGTGCTCAGTTACAGGCTGTGTATATTTATCAGACATCTGAAATTGAATAACAAATATATAACATAGTAGGATAATTTCACAATTTATTCAATGAATTCGTAATTTTGCAGCAAATGACTAAGAAAAAAATCGCTTTTTATACTTTTGGATGCAAACTCAACTTTTCTGAGACTTCGTCCATTGCCAAGCAGTTTCCTGAAGAAGAATTCGATGTTGTTGATTTTAAGGATTCTGCAGATATATATGTTATCCATAGCTGTTCTGTTACTGCTATAGCCGAAAAGAAATGCCGGGCTACGATCAGACAGGCAGCCAGACGGAATCCCAATGCTGCCATCAGCGTGATGGGTTGTTATTCACAACTCAAACCCGGAGAACTGGCTGAAATGGATGGCGTTAAATGGGTACTGGGGAATACCGAAAAGTTCAGACTGGCTGATATCATCCGTAGCGATTGCAACGATTCTGACATTCAGACAATTGACCATTCAAAAATTGAATCTACAAAAGAATTTGTTTCATCCTACTCCATTGATGATCGTACACGTTCATTCCTGAAAATACAGGATGGCTGTGATTATTTCTGCACCTATTGCGCCATCCCCTTTGCACGTGGACGGAGTCGCAGTGATAATGTTGCCGGTACCGTCGAAAAGGCCCGGATCATTGCAGAGACACGGATCAAAGAAGTCGTCCTTACGGGAGTCAACATTGGTGATTTCGGAAGAGAAGACAACGAATCGTTTCTGGATCTGGTAAAAGCCCTCGATGAAATTGAAGGCATCGAAAGATACCGCATTTCGTCTATCGAACCCAATCTTTTGACAGATGAAATCATTGATTTTGTCGCTCAATCCAAACGTTTTACCCCTCACTTTCATATTCCGCTTCAATCTGGATCCGACAAGATTCTGCAGATGATGAAACGGAAATATCTGATCGCTGACTTTGCCAACAGGGTTTCAAAGATCAAAGAAGTGATGCCCCATGCTTGTATAGCTGCCGATGTCATCGTCGGGTTCCCTGGTGAGACTGAAGATGATTTTCTGGATATTTACAGGTTTATTGAAAGTATTGACATCTCGGCCCTGCATGTATTTTCCTACTCAGTGAGACCGGGCACCAAAGCTGCAGCCATGCCTGATCAGTTATCAACAACAGTAAAGGATGAGCGGAGTCGCAGGCTTCATCTCTTGTCGGATGAGAAAAAAGAGGCTTTTTATAAAACAAATAAAGGGCGGAAAGTGTCTATACTTTGGGAAACGGATACCGATGATGGTATGATGTTTGGATATTCGGAAAATTATGTTCGCGCCAAAACACCCTTCACCGCAGACCTTGTCAATATAATCACTGAAGTAGTGCTGGACGAATTGGATGAAAACTGTGTATTCAGTATACGGTTTGCCCAATAATTCATCAAAATGATTCATTCAACGAATAAATCTAAAAACATATTATCATTAGAAAAATAAAACAGAACAATGGATTATAACCTGATATGCAAAGAGACAATTGATATTTGTAAAATCACCGGACAATTTATCCGGGAACAACTCAATCAGATTAAAGCAAGCGATATCGAACAAAAAGGACGGCACGATTTCGTGTCCTATGTAGACAAAACCGCTGAGGAGATGTTGGTCAAAGCCCTCTATAAGATTTTCCCGGAAGCAGGTTTCATTGCCGAAGAAGGCACCTCTACTGTTCGCGGAGAACGTTACAATTGGGTGATAGACCCTTTGGACGGAACCACTAATTTCCTCCATGGACTCCCCTGTTTCAGCATTAGTGTAGCGTTGGTCGATCAGGACGAACCCGTAATAGGTGTTGTTTATGAAATCAATCTTGATGAATGCTTCTCAGCAACCAAAGGAGGTGGCGCCTTTTTGAACGGGAAACCGATCCACGTTTCCAAAGGAAAAGACATGGAAAAAGCTTTGATTGCGACAGGATTTCCCTATAGCGATTATTCGCTTTTACCAAAATATATGCTTATATTTGACTATCTTATCCGTAATGCAACCGGAGTACGCCGTTTGGGTAGCGCCGCTGCTGATCTGGCCTATGTCGCCTGTGGTCGTTTTGAGTTTTTCTATGAATACAGTCTGAAACACTGGGATGTAGCAGCGGGTATTCTTTTGGTAACTGAAGCAGGTGGGGTAGTCACAGATTTCTCAGGTGGTAACAAGCATCTCTTTGGCCAGGAGATGCTTGCTTCAAATGAGGCTATTTATAATGAGGCACAGGAATTGATGGATAAGTATTTTAATAATTAAACGCCTGACTGGTTTTATAAGATTTTAAAACGACAAGCTATGTACATTCCACTTTGCCTGTTCTATGATGGAACGACCTCAAAGGGCCTTATGGCTGAAACAGATATTCACCATGATGGGATACATATTACTTACTCAACTGTTGAAGGTGAGAAAAAGGAAATAAATTTCAATTTTTCATCCATTATTCGGGTCATCAGACGACCAAACGAGAAATTGTTAATCGTCTTTGGCACTTCACCGCAGCAAATGGTTGAGGTGAGAGAATTGCCACAGGTAGTTGCATTTTTGAAAATGACCGGACATCGCCCCGAGTATTCATCTCAGTTTGACAGGTTAAGCACCCCTACAGGTAAAATATTTTCGATAATTGGTGTTTTGGCTATCTTGATGTTGTGTCTCTATTTTTATATCATTCCGGCGGCTGCAGATGTTTTTGCACGCAATCTTCCTGTGTCCTACGAGGTTGATTTGGGTAATAAAATCTATAATCAGATCATTGCGAATGACACGATAGACACCTTAAAAACCAACCTGGTCAATCGCTTTGCTAACCAGATTGATTTTCAGTCCGATTTCCCTATTCAAATCACAGTTGTACATAGCCATGAGATCAATGCTTTTGCTACACCTGGAGGGCATATCATCATCTATGACTCCTTACTCAACGAACTTGAAAACCCTGATGAGCTTGCCGCATTACTCTCACACGAAGCCACACATATTAAAGAAAGACATTCACTGCGTTCAATTTCGAGTGATCTCTCACGCTCACTATTCCTGTCGATTATATTTCATGACCGGAACGGCATCTCATCAGTCATCGTCAACAATGCGAATATGCTGAATTCACTCCGCTTTTCCCGCGAAATGGAACGTGTTGCCGACGAGGGCGCCGTAAAACTCATGCTGAATAACAACATCGACCCCGATGGGATGGTTCAACTCCTGAATCTTCTGAAAAAGGAAGACAAAAACCATAATACCTCACCCTATCTGAGCACCCATCCCGCAACAGATGAAAGAATCGGGGATGTCAAGGCAAATATTGACAACTACGACATTAGAATCATCCAGAATAAACAACGAAACCTCACCTGGAAAGATCTGAATAACCGCATTGTAAAAACTACCCGAAATAAACATTAAATAAATCATCCTGGTTTATTCATTCAATTTATTGCCCAGGATGGGGAATAATCTCCTATAAAAAACCGATTTGCCTATTGCGACCAGGTACTGATAATTAGTTAAAATACAAATTGATCGGAATGAATTATCGATACTAAATATTAAATTAATTACAATATTGATCTGGAATTTTATATGTCTTCATTTTTTATATTTCCACTTTAAATCCTAATACCCAATATCCTGATATAATGCGATACAATAATCAGCATCATTATGTACCCGATATTTATTGTTGAATGTAGAGTAGCAATCAAAGCTTAAACATATGACTTTAAATGGAATATATCGTATTCTGTTTTGTGGCATAACTTTTGCGACTTACAAAAGAAGACAACTTTTTAAAAAAATAAAGATGAAAACTATTATTAAATTATGCATTTTTGCAGTAATGATATTTAGCTTTACTGCATGTTTTCCGGTTATGATGTCACATAGAGGAGAAGGACAAGGCCGTTACAATTACAATAATCACAATTATAACAATGGTCGTGAATATCGCCAGGCCAGAAGAGCTGGGAGTGTTCAACTCCGAGTCAGCACCGGTGATAACGGCGGTCGATAGGATCATGTATTGATTCGATCAATCAGATTTGATCTACAGAATGTAACTCCCGGGTTCTATTCTGTATATTCTAAAAAATAAGTAAAAACGACTAAAACAATATCCAAAGCCTTAAAAGCCCAAAGTATTGTTATGGTCGTTTTTTCATTTTCCCTCCCCCTCATCATTTCATTTAAAATCACCCATTAATCCCATTCCTTAAAATCATCAATACACTCCCTGAAGGAGTCAATATCACTTGCTCATAATCGGGTGATGAAGTAAGGATAAAACCAACATAAAACCAAGATAAAACCAACATAAGACCAATATAAAACCAACTCTATAAACTTGGTTTTATATTGGTCTTATGTTGGTTTGGTTATAGTATCAAATTGGTATGATCCTTACTTTATGACACAGTGATGTCGAAATCTTATTTTCGTAAAATCATAAGTTTAGGATTTTATAAAAGCAGGAATAAAAAACGGGATGGAATTAAAAATTGAATTTAGAAAATTTACTCCTCCACTTCTTCAAGTTGTGAGTTCACTGATTTGCGATATCCACCAGGGGTCATACCGATTTTTTCCTTAAACAGTTTACTGAAGTAATAAATCGAACAGAAACCAAGGCTGAAAGAAATTTCTTTGATTGACAGGTTGCTAGTGGCCAATAAATACTGAGCTTGTTGTATCCGGAGCGAAAGATGATACTGTGCCGGGGATAGGCCGATATATTTTTTGAAGACTTTCCGGAACAGTGAATAACTGATATTGAGTTCGGAAGCCAATTCTTCTACGTTAAGGTTGACAGTCAGGTCGTTTCCCGGATAAAAAAGTTTACACTTCTGAGATCAGTAATGCAACAGCACTTGGCGCTGCATTGGTAGTAGGAGAACAGGCATTCAAAAACAAGCTTCCCGGCATTGATTTGGGATTGAATGAAATAGCCTGGTAATGAACTATTTTTTGAACCCTCGGTAAAATTTTATTTTTTAAAACCTTGATGGACGATGCGGTTGCTTACTCAATATGGTCGTCTAAACATCGCTTACAAGCTTGTCACCAATACCGGTTACCCGAGTTGGGGCTATAGGATTCGCAGGGTGCTACCACCATTTGGGAGCTCTGGAATGGCAATACTGCTGACTCATCTATGAACTCAGGAAATCATGTTATGTTGTTGGGTGACTTGAAATTTGTAAACAGCACTGATTGGTTCCCCAACAACATGAATGAAATTTTATATTGAGAAAAGTATTTACTTTTTGAAAATATTTCATTAATTTTAGTCTATTATTTGATTTACTTTGTTTGAATGAAACTACAACAACCCAATAATCCACTTCACGGTGTGACTTTGGAAAATATGCTTAATGATCTGGTTCAACATATAGGATGGGACAAATTGGGTGACTTGGTCCCGATTCATTGTTTCAGAACCAATCCAAGTGTAGCTTCAAGTCTGAAATTTCTGCGTAAAACACCCTGGGCAAGGGAGAAAGTCGAAGATTTGTATCTGAAGAATTTTAATAAGATTCAAAAAGCAAAGAAGGATGAATAAACGTGTTGTCATTATTGGCGGTGGTATTGCTGGCCTTTCGGCAGGTATATATAGTCAACAAAATGGATTTGATACTGAAATTATCGAGATGAACAATTTACCGGGGGGGCAATGTACTGCCTGGGATAGGAAAGGATATCGCTTTGATTATTGTCTTCACTGGTTGGTAGGAACTGCGAAAGGACCATTCCATGAAATCTGGAAAAACACTAACGTGATTACAGATAGTGTCAAAATCATTAATAATGAAATACACACCAAGATAATCGATGAGAATGGAGATGAATTTATCGTTTATACAAACATTGATCGTTGGATGAATTACCTGATTACAATGGCTCCGGAAGATACAGAAGCGATCAAGCAGATGTGTAATGAGATGAAGAAAATTTCGTCACTGGAACCCTTTACGAATCCACCCGGAATGAGGTCATTGAGTGAAATTCTTCATTCGATAATAAAGATGTCACCAGCTCTCTACCTGATGATTAAATACCGAACCAAAACGTTGAAAGATTATTTTAAGACATTAAATTTTAAAAATGAAAAGCTAATCCATTTTTTTGATGCGTTGTATGGATTAGAAGATTTTTCAGCAATTGCCTTTTTAATGATCTTGAGTTGGTTTAATCAAAACAATGCAGGTTATTTAATAGGTGGGTCCCTGCCTATGACGATCAGGATGGCGGAGAAATTTAAGGCTTTGGGTGGAAAACTCACACTGGTCAATAAAGTTGAGAAAATTATCGTACTGAATGATAAGGCAACAGGTGTAATTCTTTCGAATGGAACACAAATCAATGCTGATTATGTGATCAGCGCTGCTGACGGTTACTCAACAATTTTTAAAATGCTCGATGGAAAATTTCAGACTGAGCAAATTAAAGAAGCTTATACCAACTGGCCTGTATTCATTCCGATTGTTCAGGTATCCTTTGGCATCAATAAAAAGATAAAAAGCAGCATTCCCAATCAGACCTATATTGCGAAAGGAAAACATATTGGCCAGACGATACTTGAAAAGGGGTATTCATTGATGAATTATTCTTTTGACTCCACAATGGCACCAGTAGAGAAGACCGTAATTGTAATGAGATTTGAAAGCCCATGGGATCTGTGGAAAGATTTTTCTAATGAAGAATATTTGGCAGAGAAAAAAAACATTGAGAATGATGCCCTGTCAATTCTAAAGGAACATGTAACTGAAGTTGAAGAATATCTGGAAGTCATTGATATTGCAACACCCAGAACGAGTGTAAAGTATACAGGGGTTTGGAAAGGAGCTTACGAAGGTTTTCTTCCTACAAATAAAAATATTGGAAAAAGCATCAGCATGACTTTACCAAAACTACACAACTTTTATATGTGTGGACAATGGCTATTTCCGGGTGGAGGGCTACCTCCTGCAGCCCAATCAGGGAAATGGGCAATACAGCTTATTTGCAAAAAAGAACAGAAGAAATTTGCAAGTAGTTGAGATGAGAATGGCATGATACAATTATTTAATCATAGACTCTAAAAAAACATTAATTGGGAGACCATAAAAAATGCAAAAAGGGTAGATTAACTTATTTAATCTACCCTTTTTCTTATATAATTTGCTCAATCATTCACTTCAGGAAAAGAATTGTTCATGAAATTCAAGGTCAAACTTCTGATCGTCATTATCGTGTTTACTTTCCTGCTTAGGGATCTCGGCTCCCGGTTTGGGATTTTTGAGAGTCTTTTCCAATATGTCGGTGTCATAAAAATCTACGGATTTATATTTCCCCTGAATAGATTTTTTCTTTTTATCGGCCTCCATTCTAAGATGGTCAGCCCAGGTGAGCTTTACCATTGTTTTGGATTTTAAACGTTACAACATTATAACTGCAACATAAACGTTCTCCTCGATTCGATTATTACAATAAGTTAGATTTAATCTAAATTATTAACAAAAATTAAGATTACTTTTTACATATATCTCATTAGATATAAGTTGAATATTAGATCATCAGATTGTGAATTCAAAAGATTTGCTTGTGAAATGAGATTTTCAATTGGGAATCATTGTTGTTCGATATATCAGGTTAAATAAAACCCATAAAAGAATTTCAATTATTTTCCATTTCCTGATTATCTTTGTTAAAGATGCTTTAATGTAATAAGTATCAGTTATAATTTAAATTTAATCAGTCATGAATCAGACAGAGGAAAACGCAATTTCATTGTTTACATCCGGATTAAATTGTGCTCAGGCAGTTTTAACTGCTTATTCCGAAAAATTAAATATTGATGAAAACCTGGCCATTAATATTTCATGTGGATTTGGTGGAGGTATGGGAAGGCTCCAGGAAACATGTGGTGCAATAACCGGAGCATTTATGGTATTTAGTATTTACAACGGGAAGAAGTATGTTGAAAATAGTGTAAAAAAAATCATGTCTTATTCGATGATCCAGGATTTTAATAGTAAATTTTTAGAAATTCATGGAACTTCAATTTGTCGTGAATTATTGAATTGTGATTTGACTACAAAAGAAGGCCTGGAGTTTATGCATAAGCATGATTTATCGAAAAATGTTTGTGAAAAGTGTATCAGAAGCTCTGTACATCTAATTGAAGAATTAATTGATTGAAAGCATTTTCAAAAAGTGTATTTCAGATACTAAATTTCGATTACCAGGTTGTCGTATGCCAATCTGACATTAGAAGGCAATTTAGCTTCTACCTCATCATGTAATCCCAGAAAATGACTAATATGCGTCAAATAAGCTCGTTCAGGATTTACTTTTTCAATCACTTCGAGGGCTTCAGAAAGAGAGAAATGAGCTATATGCTTTGAATTACGTAATGCATTTAACACTAAAACTTTTGTCCCTTTAATTTTTTCAAGTGAAGCTGCATTTATACTGCTTGCATCCGTGATATAAGTAAAATCTCCGATTCTGTAACCGTATATCTGAAGCTTGTTATGCTGTATTTCTATTGGGTGTATTTCAGTAGTTCCTATCATGTATGGACGACTATCCGTAATATTGATATTTAGTTGAGGGGCTCCAAAATAATGGTTCTCGGAAAAGATATATGGAAATTCAGTTCGGATTGAATCCATAACTTGCCGGCTTCCATAAATATCAATCACTTTATTTAGTATATAATTAAACGCCCGCACATCATCAAGACCTGCAATATGATCGCGATGTTCGTGAGTAAATATTATTGCATCGATATCATCAACCTTGTTTTTTAGCATTTGAAATCTAAAGTCGGGGCCACAGTCTATTACAATTCTTCTGCCCTCCACTTCAACAATTGCAGATGTCCGGAAACGTTTATCGTGAGGATTAGAAGAGGTGCAGACAGGACAATTACATGCAATAACCGGGACCCCGATTGAAGTACCTGTTCCGAGAAATGTAACCTGAATGCGCTTGTCAACCATAATAAACTTTTTTATTTATTTAATCAATCAACTCTCATTTTATTATTTATCAATAAATTAAATCCCCAATTTCTGTCCTATCATGTTTTAACTGTTTACGAAGTGCTGCTTGTGAACTAAAATCCATCTCATCACGTATTCTTTTATGAAAACTAACGTTTACTTCTAAATTATCAAGAGATTCAGGTTCACTGAAAAGATGAATATCGATTCTTGGAATTACAGAATCAATGCCCTGCCTGATATTAAGCATCCCTTTTAACAGAAGTTCGCGATATCGAATTGAAATTGCATAAACCCCCAATGGTGGAACAAGCTTTGTATCATCAACGATGTTGAGTCGATAGGATGGAAAATCTAATTGCTTCATAACTTTATTACCCTTGCAAAGGCCAGCATTAATGAAATAGTAATGATCCAGGTAGGCATTTGCGCGTTGTATCCTGCCTAATGATAATGCGTTTCTAATTTTAGTAGAACTAACTGTTTCATTATCAATATCCTGTTCGGGAATTTCTTCAACACCAAAACCATAAAACTGTCCCAATTCATAAAGATAATCAAAATTTCCTTCCCTGTTATGGCCAAACTGATGATTAAAACCAATGACTACTTTGTGGGCATGAAGTCTATGAACCAGTATCTCACGGATAAAGTCGACAGAACTCATTTGTGAGAATTCAGGAGTAAAATGAATGATAATAAGATTTTGGAGTCCCGCACTACGTAAGAGTTCAATCTTCTCATTCAGGGTTGTTATCAGTCTTAATTCCTTTCCAAAAGTATGAGGATAAAGAACTTTTCGTGGATGAGGGTCAAAGGTTATAAGTACGGATTCGCCTTCAGACTTACGGGCAAGTGAATTGATACGGTTAATAATAGTTCTGTGCCCAAGATGAACACCATCAAAAGAACCTGTTGTAATTACAGGATTCGGGATAGATTGTAATTCATCGAGACCATAGAAGACCCGCATATTATTTCATATTATACTCGTTCTCTCAATTCTATACTATTCTGGTAATAAGAAAAATGATTAGTCCTATCTTCTCTGTCCTTGTTTTGCGAAGTATGCTATTTTTTCCAGAGATGTAACTATATCATACTCCTCAAGATATACCTGAGATGAAACATTGATAGGAGAAGTAGTAAAGTTAAGAATACCTTTAACCCCTGCATTTACGAGGGCTTCAGCAACTTTTGCTGTTTCAGATGCCGGAGTAGCAATTACCGCAATCTGGATATTCTCCTGACGGATCACTTCCTGCAGTTTTTCAAATGCATAACAATAGACACCTGCATAAATTTTATTTAGCTTGTCCGGATTAACATCAAAGGCTGCTACTATTGAAAGCTTAGCCCGTTTACCATTAAAATAACGGATAATGGCACTGCCCAATGCGCCTGCACCTACCACAGCAACACGGGTACCTTCGTCAATATCAATGATGGTTCCGATTATTTCAATCAGCTCTTTTACATCATATCCATGCCTTAGTGTACCTGTATATCCGATAAGCATAATATCACGCCTGACTTGTACGGGAGTGATATGCAGCATATTAGCAATTTCATGAGAGTATATGTGATGCTTGCCACTTGCAAGGGTCTTCAACATTGCTCTACGGTATTGACTGAGGCGTTCAACTGTTTTATCAGGGAGTAGCTTCATTCTAAAATTTTAGTGTTTAATGAACGAAGTTGTTATTTTTGTTCACAAAGATAATCACGTATACCATACAAAGCATAGTCAATTTAAATGATACCTTAATTTATTTGTTCAAAACTGAATTCCCGTGGTAAAATCACACTGAAAGTAGACCCTTTATCTGGAAAACTTTGAAGACTTATTTTACCACCATATGAATCTACAATTTTTTTTACAATTGATAAACCAAGACCACTTCCCGTAATATGACGGGTTTTAGTGTTTTTGACTCTCACAAAGTCCTCAAATATATGTAGTTGTTCATCTTCACTCATTCCAATGCCAGTATCACTGACTGAAATATTTACTAAATCTTTTTCAGAGGAAATGCTGCAATCAACCCTACCACCTTCATGGTTATATTTTACAGCATTGGATAAAAGATTGTTCAGAATAATTTCCATTTCTCCGGGATCAAAATTCATCACGATGTTTTGGGGACATGTTAAATAGACATCGACATCTTTCTGGATTGCAAAAGGCCTGACTGTATCTTTTGAAATGCGTGCAATATCAGAGACTATTATTTGTTGCAATTTATGCATCGGTTTACCGGACTTCAGACGAGTAAGGTCAAGCATATCAAGTATAAGTTGGCGCATTCCCTTTACACGCTCAAGAGACCTGTCGATCATTTCCTTGTAGGAATCCACATTATCACCCATTTGCTTCTCTCCAATCATTCTAAGGTATCCCTCAATGGCATTGAGAGGCGCCTTCAATTCATGCGAAAGCACGCTCATAAACTGAAACCTGATCTGTTTACCTTCTGAGTTGAGTGTTTGTGTCATCCGGCGTAGAAAGAGCTGCTTTGTGATGTTTTCAATGGATGCCCTGAGTTCCTGGGGAGTAAATGGTTTTGGTATAAAGTCATAAGCACCATCACGCGTTGCTTTGACAGCTAGTTCGAGCGATGCATAAGAGGTTATCATTACAACTACAATATCATATTGTTTGTTTCTAATGTATTCTAAAACCTGTATTCCCTGAATACCAGGTAGTTTATTGTCGAGCAATACAATATCAGGTAGCTGAGCGTCAATAATTTCGATTGCATCTTCCCCTGTTGGAGCTTCCAGAATTTCAAAATCAATGTGTTCATCCATGAATGGATAATCAACCTTGAAATTTTGAAGGATACGACGGGTACCCATTCTGATTCCAGGTTCATCATCAACAACAAGCACCTTGAAACTAGCCATAATTATATTTTTAACAATCGGTTAATTTCCCTCTGAAGCTGGTCAGCTCTGATTCCCTTATCGAGAAAGAGATCTGCTTTAATCCATTTGCGCTCATCGTCTCCGGTTATATCGAACAGCATCCCTGTTTCAGCAGTAACCCCTGTAGCAATGATAATGGGAACATCAGGATATTTCCGCTTCATTTTATAACAAAGGATAAAACCACTGTCATCGTTTTCCATCATCAAATCAAAAATAGCCAAATCAGGATGAGTTACTTCAAGTATTTTTTCAGCTTCTTTCTGACTCTCGGCTGTGATGACCTTGAATCCAAACTGCTCAACTTTTATTCTTGTCTGGATCAGATAATCAATGTCATCATCTACAATCAGTATTGTTTTATTCATTTTAAATGTATTGTAATGAGAATATATCTTTTAAAAATATTAAAATTAATTAAACGGATTTGAACCTTGGAAGTGTGATTGAAAAAGTTGTACCCGTCCTTCCTTTATTTTTATCAGCATTGGAGACTACATTGATCTTCCCCCTATGCATTTTGACGATACCATAAACCAATGGAAGACCTAACCCGGTTCCTTTACCTAATTCTTTGGTCGTAAAGAATGGTGTAAAAATCTTATCCATATGTTCCTGAGAAATACCTGAACCGGTATCGCTAATCCGGATAATTACTTCAGCCTCGTTATCGGTTAACTCGATTGTGAGTTTCCCACCTTCGGGCATGGCTTCAACAGCATTCTTTTCGAGATTGGTTAAAGCTTGCATCATTTGGTCATTATCGATATAAGCTAGCGGGATTAAGAGATTGTGAATAAACAACAGCTCAATAGCTTTGGGATGAATGACAGAATCCAGACTCTTTTTTATAAACGTAAGCATATTGGTCTCAACAAGATAAACCTGGTTCTTACGAGCAAAATTAAGAAGTCCTCCTACAATTTTTTTACAACGATCTGCCTGTTCAGATATTAGAATCAAATCCTTACGCATGGGATCATCTTCAGGTAGTTCTTCAAGTAAAATATTACTATACATAGTGATTACGCCTAGAGGATTGTTCAATTCATGTGCAATACCTGCAGATAACTGACCCATACCGGCGAGCTTTTCACTTTGACGAAGGGCCTGTTGAGCCGTTTCAAGGCTTTCGTTGGAAATATTTAATGCCTGAATAGTATTGTGCAAACTTTCGATAGCGTAAGGCAAACACATCTCCATTTCTGCCAACCCTTCAGCTATAGCCATTGCATGTTCAAAACAGGTATCGTAACCACAGGCACCACAGTCGAGATGATCTTTTTCTGTGAATTTGCCCATAGATTGCAATGCTTTTTCAATCAGTTCAGGAGTAGGAGTTAATAAACGTCTGTCGAGAGGTTCAAAAGTTTGTGAAAAATCTACACTACTGAATTCCCTTATGTCTTTTTTCCACTGATCTTTATCCAGATCATGCAAACGTTGAGAAACATAATTACCGATCTGTTTACGCCGGATATATCGTTTTCCACCTTTCGACATACCTGGGCCCATAATACACCCTTCGCAACACAAAACCTCAAGATGCTGCTGACCCAGATCTCCATCTTCAAACTCTTTAACAGCCTCGCGCATTTTTAACCTACCACCAGCAATGATAATTAAACCATCAATAATGCTTTCAGCAACATTTGTAGTTTGGAGAAGTCCACGACTTACCGGGAAGATACCTCCTTTTCCTGCATGTGGAGGATCAAAATCAGTTGGCTCGATTTGATCGGGTGTAATATTAAACATTTCGAACATTTCCCTCAGTTCCCGAAATGTAATCACTTCGTCTATCTCATCCGACTCAGCCTTTTTAGCGACACATGGACCAATAAAAACAGTTTTAATATCATCGCCATATTTCTTATGGACTATCCGGTTCATAGCAACCATTGGTGATGCTATCGGCGCCAAAGATTTGACACTTTCGGGATGATAATGTTCAACAAAATAAACCACTGCAGGGCAGTCAGAAGAAATGCAGGGTTCAGAGCTATGATCATTCAGAACACGACTATATTCCCGTGCAATCATATCGGCACCAAACCCAACTTCAGTAACAAAATTAAATCCCAATTTTCGAATCATACCTATCAGGATATGATAATCGGGAATATCAATAAACTCAGCAGGAAAACTTGGTGCAATCATTGCAGCAACCTTATTCGGTCCCTTTAAAAACTCGATGACTTCATCAATGGTTTGAACATAAACTTTAGCTTCCTGGCTGCAAACTTTTACACAACTGCCACAACCAATACAGCGCTGGTGCATCACTTCAGCCTGACCATTAACGATCCGGATTGCTTTTACAGGACATTCACGTACACAAGTATAGCATACTCTACACCGATCTTTCAGTGTAAAGACCAATTGTCTGCGCCGTGCATATCCTTTAATTTCCAATGTTTTCCGGTTTTAAATAAATGTTTATAAGATTAAAGTAATACATCACGTTCTTTATAAGTGGTATGAAGGAGTGCCATACAACGCTCACTCAGCGGTTTACCAAGATAATTATGATAGAGTTCCTGAACAGCAGGATTCTTATGAGCAGATTTAACTGATTCTTTTTCATCAATATCATAAAGCGCCTTAGCCCTGACTTTTATTAATGATTTATCAGTAATCACAGTTTGCCCTCCACCATTAATACACCCTCCCTGACAAGCCATTACTTCTATAAAATGAAGATCATCTTTACCTGCAACAATTTCATCAAGCAGTTGTTTGGCGTGATTTAATCCATTTACAATACAGAATCCAAAAACCTGATCACCAATTTCTATTTTGAATTCTTTGCGTCCTTTTACGTTTCGTGCTTCGGGTAACTTAAAGTATTCAGCCTCTCTACCGGTTATTGAAAAATGGAGAGCCCGGTAAAGTGCTTCAGTTTCGCCTCCAATTATACCAGCAATCTTGGCACCTGAAGATCGGGTGCCCATGGGAATATCAGCTGATTCAGGTTCAATCTGTTGTATATTGATTCCATGTAAACGAATCATTCTACTCAACTCCCTTGTTGTAATGACAATGTCAACATCTGCAATGCCTTTCTGGATCATTTCCTCTCGTTGGGCTTCAAATTTCTTTGCTGTACATGGCATGACTGAAACCATTACAATTTTCTCAGCAGCTATTTGTCGTGTTTCTGCATAAAATGATTTGCTTATTGCACCAGTCATCTGTTGGGGCGATTTACAAGTAGTCAATCGTGGCAACATCTCAGGGTACACCTGTTCCAAATACTTTACCCAGGCAGGGCAATCTCCCGAAATAATAGGAAGTGAATTATCTTTTTTAATCCTTTCAAGGAACTCAGCAGCCAATTCATTTATGGCCAGATCAACACCAAATGCTGTTTCGAATACTTTGTCGAAACCGATTTTATGTAAAATTGCATTGAGCATACCATTCACATCTTTTCCCGGTTTAAGATCATATTCCTCCGCTAATGTTACAGATATTGAGGGCGAATACTGAATGACAACATGGTTAAGAGGATTATGCAAAGCTTCATATACAGCTGCCAGACTATCTTTCTCATACAATGCACCAGTAGGACATGCAATAGTGCACTGACCACAGTTTATACAACTTGAAAGGTTAAGAGGTTTGTCAAAAGTAGTTCCGATAACCATCTTACTACCACGCTTAATAAATTCAAGGGCAGAAACAGTCATTTGTTCTTCACAAATGCGTACACATCTTCCGCATAGAATACATTTTGACTGGTCTTTAACTATGGAAGAACTGGCCTGATCAATTTTATATTTATTCCTTTTTCCTGAAAAACGCCGTTCCCGGATACCCAATTCCTCAGCAAAGTTCTGTAGTTCGCAATTACCATTCCTGATGCAATACAAACAGTCATCAGGGTGATTTGCGAGTAGAAGTTCAACAATCGTTTTACGAGCAAGAATCACCCGAGGAGAATGTGTTTTAATTTTCATCCATTCTTCAACCGGATGTGAGCAAGCAGGAATTAAGTCAACATGACCTTCAACTTCTACGACACACATTCTACAGGCTCCTGTGGGTGTAAAATCCTCCATGAAACAGAGCGTTGGTACTTTTATACCGTTCCTGTTTAATGCCTGAAGGATGCTTTCACCCCTTTTTGCCTTTATGGTTTTGTTATTGACTTCAATATCAAAAATCATTGCCTGAATTATTAACTTTATAAAAACGAAACAGCTACAAATTTGCATGTATCCATACAGATGCCACACCCAATACATTTATCTGCAACAATAAAATGTGGTTGTCTGGGAGAACCAACAATGGCATTTTCAGGACATTTTTTGTAACAGGCCGTACAGCCGGTACACTTTTCAATATCAATACTAAATGTTCGCAACTCACGACAGATACCTGCACGACATTTTCGGTCAAAAATATGCTCTTCATATTCATCTCTGAACCAACGAAGTGTACTTAATACCGGATTAGGAGCTGTTCTACCAAGACCACAAAGAGAAGTATCACGAATCACACCTGCCAGATTTTCAAGCTGCATAACTCCTTTGAAGCGTTCGAGCGTTTCATGTCCCTTTTCTTCTCCCGGTTTCATAGTTATATGTCTTAGAATTTCAAGAATCCGTTTTGTTCCTTCACGACATGGGATACATTTCCCACAGCTCTCTTTCTGTAAAAAGTCAGTAAAGAACTTTGCAATATCGATCATACAAGTATCTTCATCCATTACAACCATACCACCTGAACCCATCATAAGTCCATTAGATTGTAATTCTTCATAATCTACCCGCGTATCAAGCAATGCTTCGGGCATACAACTACCAGAAGGTCCACCGATTTGCAATGCTTTGAATCTCTTTGATTTTTTAATGCCCCCACCTATTGTATAGACCAGATCACGCAAGGTGGTACCCATACTAACTTCTGCAAGGCCTATGTTCTTTATCTTCCCTGACATAGCAAAGACTTTCGTGCCTTTGCTTGCAGATGTTCCTATAGAAGCAAACCACTGTGGTCCATTATCAATAATTGCAGGTATGTTGGCAAGTGTCTCGACATTGTTAACTACTGTAGGTTTCTCAAACAACCCGTGTTCAGCAGGATAAGGAGGTTTATTTCGGGGCATACCACGACGGCCTTCTATGCTTGCAATTAAAGCCGTCTCTTCACCACAAACAAATGCCCCTGCACCCTGTCGAACAGAAATAAATACATTGACCCCACTATCCAAAACGTTACTGCCAAGAAGTCCAAAGTCATAAGCCTGTTGTAATGCGTGTTTCATTCGTTTGAAAGCAAGTTCGTATTCTGCACGAATATAAATATATGCTTTACCAGCTCCAATTGCGTAGGCTGCAATAGCAATTCCTTCAATAATTCTGTGTGGGTCACCTTCAATCAGAGCCCTGTCCATAAACGCACCAGGATCACTTTCATCCGCATTACAAATCAAGAATTTTTCATCATCTGCAGTCTGCATTGTTGTTTTCCATTTTAGACCTGTTGGATATCCTCCGCCCCCTCTCCCTCTGAGTCCAGACTCTTCGACAATTGCACAAACTTTTTCAGAAGTATAATTCCTTATCGTCTTAACGAATGCATGGTATCCCCCACCGGCAATATATTCTACAATATCGGCTGGATTAATGATCCCGCAGTTTTTTAATACAATGCGATTTTGATTTGCAAAGAAAGGAATCTGATTGATAAACGGAACTTTAGGCCATGGTTCTGATTTTGTCTGCGGATATTGATACATTACATCCTCAACTGACAACTCTTTATTCAGTATTCCATCCAATATATAATCAACCTTATCAACAGTAACCCTCTGAAATGAAATACGTGCCCTACCAGGCAACTGCACATCCATCACAGGTTCTACAGAACAAAGTCCTAAACAACCCACTTCCACAACTTCTGCAGTTATTTCTTTTTCAGATAAATAATTTTTTATTGCCTGAAGCGTTTTACCTGCTCCAGCAACCATCCCGCATGTAGATGTCCCAAGATAAATGACGGGTTTTTCTACCTTCTCCCTCAGTATTAGACTCATCAAATCGATATCGGTCTTTTGCTGAACTGAGTTAGCATTATTTAGAAATGCAAGGAGTTTCAATTTCAAATCGTTATTCTGGATGGCCATGACTATTCCTTTAAACGGTAGGTATTGATAATTCGGGAAAGATCAGGAATATTGAAACCGGTATAGAATTCCTCGTTAACATCCATTACAGGTGCTAATCCGCACGCACCTATACATCTCACAATATCCAGGCTAAATAACCCATCTCGTGAGGTCTGACCAGATTTTATCTTAAGCAGTTTTTCCAGTTCATTAAGGAAATTGAGTGAACCCTCTACATGGCAAGCCGTCCCTCTGCAGATACGAATATGATATTTCCCACGCGGTTCAAATCTGAACTGGTCATAGTAAGTAGCAACCCCATATATTTTACTAGTTGGGAGCTTTAAAAATTCAGCGGTTACGATAATTGCCTCTTCCGATAAATAACCATTCTCATCCTGAATCTCCTGAAGAATTGGGATGAGTCGATCACGACTCAGATTTGGTTGGTTTTCAAGTAGTTCTCTTATTGCTCTGTCCATTTTCGTATGCTTAAATGAAACAATAGAAAATCAAGTTGTCGATGTAAATATAACTAACGAAATGCAAATTTCAATCATTTTTTGTTAATAAAATAACAATGTTACTTTCTTAACATAACATCTATACCGATGGACACATCTATTGAAATACTTAATCACTGAATATCATCACATTAACTGTTTAATCACAACCAGATTTACCAATGATCATCATCAAAGAGTTTAAATAAACTCACCAGATAATTTTAGGGATACTCAATATGTTCTTCCTTTTTCATTTTAAAACAATCAGTCGTTTTTTAAAAGAAATAACAAAATGTACGGGCACTATATCTGTATGGTTTTAAATTAATAATATTGGTTAAAAAAAAGGAATTAAGTTTAAGGAATTATGATATATTTGTATCATAATGTATCATATGATGTTTTTTAAAATAAGCCTTTTTTTCTTACTATTAGTGCCATTTTCAGGCTTTGCCAAGCATCTTCGCGGAGGAGAAATATCTTATAAACCCATTCCAGGCTCTCCCTTTACATATGAAATAACAGTAACAATTTACACAAATGTTGGACCAGCTACTCCGGATATCCCTGACCTAATCTCGAGTACTACAACATTTTCGTTTGGAGATAATTCAAATATAACTTCTATTCCACGGAGTAATGGTACTGGAGAATTATTAACTTCTACAATCAGAAAAAATGTTTATACAGTTATACATACATACTCAGGTAATGGCATTTATATTATTTCACTTACAGCAGTAAATAGAAATACTGGAATTCTCAATATTCCTAATAGTGACAGTCAAGCAATGTATTTAGCTTCCATGCTTACAATTAGTGATATATATTCTCCAATTTCTTCACCAACATTATCATTTTCCCCTTTAGATGAGGGATGTATAAATCAACTCTGGACAGAAAACCCTGGTGCTCTCGACACAGATGGGGATTTATTAAAATATCGATTAATTAAGTGTAAAACTACTGGTGGAGTAAATATTTCAGGTTATCAATATCCCCAGGAATTAGATCCATCAGGCACATCAACATTTACAATTGATTCATTAAAAGGCACAATCAATTGGGATAGTCCTACTTCATTGCAAGGAGATTACAATATAGCAATAAAAATTGAAATATGGAGAAATGATAAATTAATTGGATACGTAATTCGGGATTGGGATGTCCTCATTAAGCCATGTGCTGATAAACCACCAATGCAAGGCCTTGCCGTACCAAATGCTTTCGAGCCTGAGAATCCCAATGTCGATTTGAAAACTTTCAAACCAAAAGCAGTAGATCTAAAAACTTTCTACATGGGGATCTGGGACTTGTGGGGTAACCTCATCTGGTCAACCAATAAAGTTAATAACCTTCAGGAACCCTTTGAAGGATGGAATGGAAACGACAGTAAAGGAAGGAAAATGCCTTCACAGAACTACATCTGGCGAATGAATGCAACCTTTACAGATGGAGCGGTTTGGAAGGGTGTCAAAGATCATTTTGGGAATTTTCATAAAGAAGGCACTTTTACTTTATTAAGATAACCCTGAATGAAAAAACTGACCAGACGTCTATCTATTTTATTTCTGCTGATTTTAAACTTGTTCGCCTTTCAACTTTATGGTCAGGATGTTACCTTTACGCATTTCCTGCAAAGCCCAATCTACTACAACCCTGCTTCCGTAGGTATTGACCAGGGGTTATTGGTCTCATTGAATTACCGTAAGGCGCTGATGTATATGCCCTCAAATTTTGAGACCATTGCTGTAGGATTCGATCAATCTTTACATGATACAGAAATAAAAGGACTGGGAGGTGTAGGGATGTTTCTAACCCGTAATCAGGAAGGAAATGGCAATTATAGTACCACCGCTGTGGGCCTCCCTTTTTCGACGAGAGTAATCGTCAACGAAAACTTAAAATTCCAGGTGGGTGTTGCTCCCGTCATTTATCAGAAATCTTTAAATTTTGATAACATGGTTTTCTTTGATCAACTCAACCCTTATTACGGTGTTGTGGTAAAGAAATCCCAGCTATCCCTTTTGACCTCCAATCAAACTGTTACCTTCTTTGATTTTCATATCGGCATTTTTGGTCGTTATGAATCCGACCCCACTGACCAGTCTAATGTTCATAATAATGTTTTTGATTTTGGATTCTCCATTCAGCACCTTCCCGAACCTAACCAGGCCTTCGAAGGAGTAGTCGCCAAACTGGATTCCAAGTATTCACTCATGTTGCGTTACAGCCATGTACTTGCCACCTACGATTATCAGCAAGCCAGCATTCAACCTGTGATAATGCTTGAGAAACAGGGCAGTATGGAAGATATCATTACCGGAATTAATTCAAAGTACAAAACTTTTTCTTTGGGATTATATGCCCGCCATGAACAAAATAGTTTACTGAATGCCACTGAAGTCATGATGTTGATCGGGACAGAATTTCAACTCCATGAGCGATCATTTTCATCCATGCAGCTGAACTACAGTTTCGATTTATTGGTCCCCTCGAAACAGGTTAACCGGAATGTCTCGAACGAATTATCCATCATTTTAAAGCTCCCCTCCATTCATCATCCCAGAGACCCCTGTCATTTTCGTTTTTAAACCCGTAACAATCTGGTTATATACGGTGTAGAAAAGACACATTTAATATCCCACTTTGGGGAATCTCTCTGCAGAAACTATTTAATTTAATAAAATTTATAAAAATAATCCAAATATATTTATCTGGTTCTCAATATATTTATTATTTTCTTTTCCTACATGCCACCATTGGCAAGGTTTTAGACGAGAAACATATACAAAATGATGTGTTTCACTTTTTAATACCTATACTTATGTTAGAAATATCAAAATCAATCCTGGTCCGGTACAGTTTTAACAAGGACCTTTTCTCCAGCGAGCTGAAAAAGCTGGTATTGTTAATGGGAAGTAACCCAGATGAAAGTCGTAATCTACATGAATGGTGCAGAGACTCTTACGGGAAAAAATATGGGAAAGAAATTCGCAAGGCATTCAAAAATCATATATAACCACTTAAACCGAAACATTATCAGCATACCTACTCTTTAAAATTTTTATTCTTCAGACTCCTTCTTCAAAGCAGGTACCATATGGTTATCCTGCTTTTTTTGTGAATAAGTGGGATGATCTAAAAATAATTCATTACTAATTTCCGAACTCATACCGTATTTGCTTGTTAGTAAGATAACTTTATGATTAACTTTACAGCATTAAATTAAGGTTTGGGCTTGAAAGCATTATCTGTAAGAATTTAAAACATACAAACATTATGAGAACTAAAAACAAATTTTGTATCTACTCCTTTGCTGTAATGGGTTTGCTATTGTTACTTACAACCAGTTGTAAAAAAGATGCTCCACAATCTGACATATTACAAACCTCAGATGTTGATGGTAATATTTACCATACAATTCTAATTGGCAACCAAATTTGGATGGTTGAAAACCTGAATACCACAAGGTACAGTAATGGTGACCCAATACCTACCGTGACTGACAATACCCAATGGACAACCTCAACATCCGGAGCGCAATGCTTCTATTACAACTCTTCTCCAGGAATTACTTACGGTAGATTATACAATTGGTATGCTGCAAACGATCCCCGCAATATTGCCCCTCCCGGTTGGCATGTAGCAACAGATGCTGATTGGACTGAACTCGAAAGTTATGTGGCTACACACCCTGATGGTTCCAACTCAACCGCCCAAGTTTTAGCTGCAGGTAACGACTGGGTTCCATCAACTTCTGCCTATGCCGTCGGGAATGATTTAACAATCAACAACATTTCCGGCTTTACAGGACTTCCGGGTGGAATCAGATCCGGTTCAGATGGTTCCTTTTCAGGCTATGGATCAACCGGAGCCTGGTGGACTTCAACAGAAGACAATGCAACCAATGGTTGGAGACGCGCAATTAACTACAATCAAAGCACGGTGGACAGAAGTAGTATCAATAAGACATTCGGATTTTCAGTTCGTTGCGTCCACGATTAAAGATACTTTTCGGGTGTTTAAATAAAACGGATACCAGCTGGCTTATAACCCCCTATTTTTTTTTTAAAAAACCATAGGGGGTTAATTATTTGATTTTTTTACTCAAGCAGACACACCCTGAGAAAAAATGGCATCAAAAACCATTATGCCCGGGGAATCTGAAAACATGATGAGGGGACAAAAAACAGAAACAGACCGGATACTCAGTTGATAAAGAAAGGGTTCTCCGCACGATCTCCGCACCATTTCCGCACCTTCTCCGCACCTTCTCCGCTTATATGATGCGGAGAAGGTGCGGAGAAGGTGTGGTAAATGTGTGGTAATTGGAGGGAGTATCTACTAATGGTCTGGAAAAAACCTACGCGTGATCCTTGAATCTGTCCCTTCATTAAAACAAACAATAGCTCTTTCCGAGAAGAACAAAATCGTACATTTATTGATTATAATCTATTCCATATTGTCCAATGCCGGTAGAAGAAAGAACCATCGTACATTTTGACCTCGACAGTTTCTTTGTTGAGGTTGAGCGACTGCAGGACAGCCAGTTGATAGGGGTTCCCGTGATCATTGGCGGCCACTCCGACAGGGCTGTTGTGGCAAGTTGCAGTTACGAGACCCGGAAGTTTGGGGTTCATTCTGCCATGCCGATGAAGAGAGCCCTTGCCCTTTGTCCCCAGGCAGTGGTGGTGAACGGCCACATGGATCTTTATGGCAAATATTCGAACATGGTGACGGAGATCATTTCGGAAGCGTCGCCACTCTACGAAAAGGCCTCTATCGATGAGCATTATATCGATATCACCGGCATGGAACGGTTCTTTGGTTCCCTGAAGTGGGCGCATGAGTTGCGGATGAAGATCATCAGGGAAACGGGACTGCCGATCTCCTTTGGACTCTCGGTCAACAAGACCGTGGCCAAGATTGCAACCGGGGCGGCTAAACCCAATGGCGAGAAACATGTACCCCAAGAAATGGTCAGGGCTTTTCTGAATCCACTACCTGTCAATAAGATACCGATGATCGGAGAGAAGACCACCGAGGTACTTCACGCCAACAAGATCTACACCATTGAAGAACTGAGTACCCTGACCAGACAGGATGTTGAGAATATGCTGGGTAATTACGGGGTCATGATCTGGAAGAAGGCCAACGGGATTGATCACTCGCCCATTATTCCTTACCATGAACGCAAGTCGATCAGCACGGAGGAGACGTTTGATATTGATATTGATGATTTGAAGTTTATCGACGGCCTGTTGGTCTATATGACCGAGAAACTGGCTTATCAACTGAGGCGTGAGGAGAAACTGACTACCTGTGTGACGGTCAAGATCAGGTATGCCAACTTCGCTACGCAGACTATCCAGAAGCAGATTGGGAACACGGCTTTTGATGATGTATTGCTGACTACGGCGCGGGAGTTGTTTAAGAAATTGTATACCCGGGGGTTGAAGATCAGGCTGGTGGGGGTCAGGCTAAGCAATCTGGTACAGGGGTCGCAACAGATTGATATGTTTAATGATACCTCGGAGATGATTAATCTTTACCAGGCGCTGGATAATATGAAGAAGAAATATGGGCGGAATGCGATACAACGGGCCGGGGGGATGAAGTGAATAATGGGGTCAGCCACAATTTATTCATAAATTGTGGCTGACCCCATTATTCAATCCTTTTTATAACTTTGCAAAAAAAACAAAGCAGTAATGGGAAGAGCGTTTGAATATCGTAAAGCCAGGAAAATGGCCCGTTGGGACAAGATGGCCAAGACATTTACCCGTATAGGAAAAGAAATAGAGATGTCGGTGAAAGAGGGCGGTCCGAGTCCGGATATGAACTCACGGCTGCGTGCACTGATACAGAATGCCAGGGCTGAAAACATGCCTAAAGAAGTGGTTGACCGCGCCATAAAACGTGCCATATCTAAAGATACATCTGCTTATAAAGAGTTGCTATACGAGGGTTTTGGCCCTTTTGGGATCGCTATACTGGTTGAGACGGCTACCGATAATCATACCAGGACTGTTGCAAATATCAGGACCATCTTTAATAAATACAACGGGAGCTTCGGAACACAGGGTTCGGTGGAGTTCATGTTTGATCATAAGTGTAATTTCAAGATCAAGAATAACGGTTTGAATGTTGAGGAGTTGGAGTTCGAGATGATTGATTTCGGGGCTGAAGAGGTGTTTGAAGACGAGGATTCGATCATGATCTATGGAGAGTTTGCCAGTTATGGTTCTTTACAGAAGTCGATAGAGGACAAGGGGTTCGAAATCATCAGTTCAGGATTTGATTATATTCCACAAACTACCAAGGAGTTAACAGAAGAACAACAGGTTGATGTGGATAAGTTGATCGAGAAGTTGGAAGATGATGATGATGTTTTGAATATCTTTCATAATATCGCTTAATATTTTTGCCAAAATATTTTCCATAATTTTTATTGCATCAATGAATCATTTTCGTAAATTTATCATGGTTTACAACCATCCTAAATTTATCGATTATGGCAAAAAGAACGATTGTTACAATGCCCGGTGATGGCATTGGCAAGGTTGTGATGGACGCGGCAATCCGTGTATTGGAAGCGGCCGGCTTTGAAGCCGATTATGTTCATGCAGACATCGGTTGGGAATTCTGGTGCAACGAAGGAAACCCCCTCCCCAACCGCACAATAGCATTACTGAAGAAATATAAACTTGCCCTCTTCGGCGCTGTGACTTCCAAACCAAAAGACAAGGCTGCTGCTGAACTCAGCCCTGCACTCAAGGGCAAAGACTTTACTTATTACAGTCCGATTGTCGTGATGCGGCAGTTATTTGACCTGGACATCTGCATGCGTCCCTGCAAGACCTTCAAGGGAAACCCCTTAAACTTCATCCGTCACGGAAGGAATGGCACCATTGATGAACCCGTTATCGATACTATGATCTTCAGGCAAAATACAGAAGGGTTATATGGTGGCGTCGAGTGGACCAATCCCCCCGATCTGGTCTATGAAGCCCTGATGACCCATCCTAAGTTCAGAGAGAACTTTGCCTGGTGCCCACGAGAGGATCTGGCTGTCTCTACCCGTATCTTCACCCGTAAATACACAACCCGCATCGTGAAGGCTGCCTTTGAATATGCCCGGCAACGTGGATTCAACAGTGTAACGGTTTGCGAGAAGCCTAACGTTATTCGTGAGACTTCGGGGATGATGCTGAAGATAGCACAGGAGATGAGCAAGAACAGCTATCCCGATATCCGAGTAGTGGATGTCAACATCGACGCCATGATGATGTGGCTGACCAAGAATCCTGAAAATCATAACGTGATCGTCTCCGGAAACATGTTTGGCGACATCGTATCGGATGGTTTCGCAGGACTTGTAGGTGGTCTGGGATTTGCATGTAGTGCCAATATCGGCCCTGAACTTGCCGTATTCGAACCCACACATGGTTCTGCACCAAAGTATGCTGAATATGAAATCCCCATCGTAAACCCCATCGCAATGGTCATGTCGGCCTGCATGATGCTCGACCACCTGGGAGAATCTATGATGGCAGAGAAAATCAGGAAAGCCATCACTGAAGTGGTTGCTGAGGGCAAGGTACTGGCTTATGATATGATGAAACTATCGGGGTCGCCTGACGTTATAGCACATGGAGCAGCATCCACCGATAGGATGGCAGATGCCATTATTGCAAAACTATAAGATCAATGAGAAGAGGTCTTCTGACACTGTTTATTCTAATCCTGCTGATTACAAGTGGTTACACACAGCCAATCAGCAGTTATACGCCTTTTTATGCCCTGGCTACCTACAGGAATCAGGATAAGCCCAACTTTGTATTACGCCGGTTTATTCAAAATAACAGAGTATTTTATCTGGTTTTAGAACCTGATAATCTGGTTGTTTCATTGGTTCCTGAACGCAGGCTCATCATCCATCCCGATAGCCTGAAGGGATTGATCAATAAATTTCCTGCTTCGAATTATTCGAAAGCCTGGTACAAAGCTCAGACTTCCTCAAGGTCGCTGCAGGATGCAGGGATCTCACATGCTATTCCTGACAGGCATGGCATCGTTCTCACGATCGATCTCTGTCCATCAATTAAACCACTTGACCGGGTACTGTTTCGTGATGTCCTGAAAGAAATGTCAGATCTCGAGAAACCGGTTCCTATGGCCATCAGTGTCTCGGGCCATTGGATACTGAAACACGAGGACGATCTGAACTGGCTGATAGGCCTCAACCAAAGAAATAAGATAAGGGTTACCTGGGTCAATCACTCTTTCAACCATTATTACCATAAGGAACTTCCACTCTATCTCAATTTCATGCTGATAAAGGGAACGAATGTAAATCAGGAAGTATTGATGAATGAAAGGACGATGATTGAACACAACCTGGTTCCTTCCATCTTCTTCCGTTTCCCCGGTCTGGTGTCAGGGCCCAGGGTTTTTGAAAAGGTGATGGATTTCGGGCTGATACCTATTGGGAGTGATGCCTGGCTTGCTAAGGGTGAGAAGGCTGATGATGGAAACATCGTTCTGGTCCATGCCAACGGGAACGAGCCACTGGGTATCAGGAAGTTCATTGAGTTGATGCATCGCAATGAACCCAACATCAGAACCAGACAATGGAAACTGTTTGATCTGAGAGAAAGTGTTATTAAAGAAGTAGAGTTACAAAATCAAGTTGCTAATACAAACTATTGATGACAGATCTTGAAAGCGTTTATACATTATGGCCTGAACTCAAATGGATTCAGAATGCAGGGTTAAGGAAACAGACCGCTCATACATGGGCATTAGCGCTTGAGAGAAGCGTGCTTACACCAGAAGACCTTAACGAGATTCCGTTTACCTTACTTTGTGGCCCCGATCTGAAAGTAAGCTTCATGGCGCATAAGCGGTGCGTGGTACATGTGGCGTGGGAAGCTGCTATGAATATGAACAAGTTCTTCGGAAAAGAGCTGCCCGTGAACATGGATGTCCTCATTGCAGGCGCCATCCTTGCCGATGTCGGTAAACTGCTGGAATACGAGCTGAAAGACGGGAAGGCTGTCCAGGGTACTTATGGTAAATATATCCGCCATCCCTTTTCGGGAGTTGCCCTTGCTGAGCAATGTGGCGTACCCCCTGAGGTCTGCCATATCATTGCTGCCCATGCCGGTGAGGGCGACATGATCAAACGCTCGGTGGAAGCTTACATCGTCCATCACGCTGACTTTATGACCTTTGAACCTTTCAGGGAACGATTAAAACCTTAAGCCGATATGATGAATATCATTGAAAGAATCATTGCCAATCATTCCAGAGTAGAAAATGTAAAACCGGGTGATATTGTGGATGTGGCCATCGATACCCGTGTAGCCCGTGACTTTGGAGGCGCTAATGTGGTGAAGAACATCATTGATAATGGACTCGGAATCAATGATCCTACCAAGACCTTCTTTACGTTTGACTGCAATCCCGGAGGTTCAGATCAGAAATACGCAGCTAACCAACACTATTGCAGGCTTTATGCACGGCAAAATAATATTCGCATATTTGATGTTGATTCTGGTGTAGGTACACATCTTGCCATAGACAAGGGCCTTGCGTGGCCGGGTAGCACGTTTGTCTCGACCGATTCGCATGCCAATATCATGGGAGCCATTGGGTCGTTCGGACAAGGAATGGGGGATCAGGATATAGCTGCGGCATGGGCTAAAGGATTTGTATGGTTTAAAGTTCCTCCTTCTGTAAAGATAGTATTCGAAGGAGAGCGTCTTTTGGAGGTCACAGCCAAAGATATTGCGCTGAATATGCTCTCTATATTCGGAGCCAACCAATTACTGGGTTATTCAGTCGAGCTCTCCGGACCGGCTATCGAAAAGTTAACTCTTGACGAACGGATTACCCTTTCTTCGATGGGGACTGAGATGGGAGCCATTATTTTAATGATCACTCCCTCCGAACCTATTATCCGTGAACTGCTGCAACTGACCGGAACACTTTATCATGCGGTTGAGCCCGACCCTGAGGCTGAATACGAGAAAGTATATGAATTGGATATCAGCTCGTTTAAACCCATGGTTGCCAATCCTGGCCATCCACATGATACCGCGACAATTGATTCAGTGAAAGGTGTTAAGATCGACTCTGCTTTCCTCGGTAGCTGCACCAATGGAAGGATCTCGGATCTGAGAACAGCTGCTTCGGTATTGAAAGGGCGGAAAATTGCTCCAGGGGTCGTCCTGAAGATAGTTCCGGCTACAGACCAGATCTGGAATCAGGCACTCGAAGAAGGGCTTATCAAGATCTTCAAGGATGCCGGGGCACTGGTTTCAAATGCAGGATGCGCAGGATGTGCAGCAGGACAGATTGGACAAAATGGGCCCGATGAAATCACGATTAGTACCGGTAACCGGAACTTTTCAGGGAAACAGGGCAAGGGTTTTGTCTATCTTTCATCTCCAGCAGTTGTTGCTGCCTCTGCTGTGGCTGGGTTTATCACGGTTCCTTCTGAGATTCCTTCGAAGCCGGCTGTGTTTGAGGCTGGTGAGGTTATGAATGCTGTATCTTCAAAGCCTGTCTCTCATACTATAGAAGCTAAGCCTTTCATTCTTGAAGGCAGGGTTTGGTTTATACAAAAGGATGATATCGACACCGATATGATCTTTCATAACCGCTATCTCACCATTACCGATATCAGGGAGATGGGGAAATATTGTTTTGATAATCTGAAAGGGCATGAGGATTTTGCTTCTCAGGCACTGCCCGGGGACATCATTGTCACTACAAAGAATTTTGGGGCAGGCAGTTCAAGGCAGCAGGCTGTGGATTGCTTTATCTCTTTAGGGATCAGCTGCATTATTGCGGAGTCATTTGGGGCCATTTATGAGCGAAATGCCATCAATGCAGCATTGCCTGTCATGACCTACCAACCCGGCCAGATGAAGGAGATCGGTTTAGAACAGGGGGATAACATCAGGGTTAATCTGTTGACCGGATCAATTGAAAACCTCAGTAAACAACGTAAAACGGTAATCAATAAATTTTACGATGCCCAGAAGCAAATCTATCTGAACGGGGGATTGCTATAACAGGATCCTTTTAATATAAACGAAAAAGAGACCCCAAAACTGGCGTCTCTTTTATTCGAATATTAACACTTTATATGTAAAAACTCAAATTTATTTCACAATACTGGTGACTGTGATATATCCCGGATAAGACAAAGGAAATCTGCCAACCAGGATAGTCGGTTTTGCTTTCAGCTTAATCCTCGTAGGAGTTCCATTAGCCCCCGCCAGATTTAAAGCAAAATTCATCATAGCCTGTCCGCTCTTACCAGACAAAGCCTTGCGAAGATCGATATTCATACTCAGGGGAATCACCGTTGATCCCTTGCCCTGTATGGAAACCGGTACCTCGTTGACGCCATTCACCATCTCAATATCATCAATCAACAGGATCCACTCCAAACGGTTCAGTCCTGCGGTCTGTTCGTTGGGATTATGAGCTTCCACGTTAAGTGTGAATGTCAAAGGCAATGTGGTTGAAGTCAGTGCAGCTGCCAAACGGGCACCATCACTGAAGTTCAGATCACTGGCGTTCTTTATATTCTGAACCTGTACACCGGCAAGTCTGATATCCTGAACATCATTCAGCTTAAAGTCACATTGTGACATCGAAGTAACTTGCTGAATCTGTTTGACAACATTACATGAAGCCAAAGCAAGTAAGACGAATAGAAATGCAAGTGTACGTTTCATAATGACTGGTTTTTAGTTATCCGATTTTGAAGCTCTTTTACGTTCATTCTCATCAAGAATGATCTTCCTGATGCGCAATGACCTTGGTGTTACTTCAAGATACTCGTCTTTTGCAATGTACTCCATGGCTTCTTCCAGCGAGAACTTAACAGCCGGGATGATATATGATTTTTCATCAGTACCGGAAGCACGGACATTACTCAGTTTCTTTGTCTTGCATACGTTCACAACAAGATCATCAGGACGTATATGTTCTCCAATAACCATGCCACCGTAGACCTCGTCGTTGGGGCTGATATGGAAAGAACCACGATCCTGTAATTTATTGATTGCATAAGCAATAGCAATTCCTGTATCGATCGAAATCAAGGTTCCGTTTCTACGACCTGCAATATCACCCTTCCATGGCTCGTAACATTTGAAGCGGTGAGCAAGAATTGCTTCGCCTTCAGTTGATGTCAGCACCTGGTTACGGATACCGATCAAACCACGTGATGGAATCGTGAATTCAAGATGAATACGATCGCCCTTGGTTTCTATGTTTAAAAGCTCTCCTCTGCGTTGAGTAACCAATTCGATCACCTTACCGGAGAATTCTTCAGGAACGTGAACAGTCAGAAACTCGATAGGCTCATTTTTAACCCCGTCAATTTCTTTCACGATAACCTGTGGCTGTCCAAGTTGTAATTCATAACCTTCACGACGCATGGTCTCGACAAGAATCGACAAGTGAAGGATCCCACGACCAAATACGATAAATGATTCTGTTGTTTCTGAATCCTCAATGCGTAAGGCGAGGTTCTTTTCAATTTCCTTATACAGACGATCACGTAAGTGACGTGAAGTAACATATTTACCCTCTTTTCCATAGAAAGGGGAATTGTTAATGGTGAAGAGCATACTCATGGTAGGCTCATCGATATGAATGGGAGTCATGCCCTGAGGGTTTTCAAAATCTGCAATGGTATCTCCGATTTCAAAATCTTCAATTCCCATTACGGCACAGATCTCACCGGCACAAACTTCTACTTTTTGTTTTTCCTTGGCCAGACCTTCAAAAGTATACAACTCCTTGATTCTTGACTTGAAAATACGACCATCACGTTTTACCAGTGAAACTGGCATACCCGGTTTCAGGGTACCACGGTTTACTCTTCCAACGGCTATACGTCCGATATAAGAGGAGTAATCAATGCTGGTAATCATCATCTGAGGATTTCCTTCGATGAATTTAGCAGCAGGGATGTGTTCGATGATTGCATCTAACAGATAGGTAATATCGGTAGTCTCATTTTCCCAATGTTCGGACATCCATCCATTCTTGGAAGAACCATAAACCACCGGAAAGTTTAACTGATCCTCTGTAGCATCAAGGTTAAACATCAAATCAAATACCAATTCAGCAGTTTCATCAGGACGGCAATTAGGTTTGTCTACTTTATTGACAACCACGATTGGTTTCAAATCCATAGCCAAAGCCTTCTGAAGCACAAAACGGGTTTGAGGCATAGGGCCTTCAAAAGCATCAACCAATAGCAAAACGCCATCTGCCATGTTTAGTACACGCTCAACTTCTCCACCGAAGTCACTGTGACCCGGGGTGTCGATAATATTAATCTTTACACCTTTGTAACGAACCGATACGTTTTTGGAAAGAATCGTGATTCCTCTTTCGCGTTCCAGATCGTTGCTGTCAAGAATGAGTTCGCCCACCTCCTGGTTGTCACGAAACATCTTGACCTGGTGTAGAATTCTATCAACCAAAGTTGTCTTGCCATGGTCAACATGGGCAATAATTGCTATATTTCTGATATCCTGCATATTAATTAAATTACTTCTCCAAATCAAATTGAGGTGCAAAGGTACGGGTTTTATCTCTTTGTATCTATATAGAATAATAATAATTAATATTAATTTTAAATTAGCGTGTATTAGATTGATTAACTGTTAATAAAATAACAATTATATGCTTTATTCTCATAGGGCTTAAAAAATAATTAATAAAAATAGTTAAAAATAATTGCGATATTTGTGTGCTTAAATAACTATATAAGAAATGTCCAAAATAATATCACTTTCAGAAGCTTCTTCCATTGGCATTCACAGTATGATACTGATTACCAATTCCAAGGAGAACATCAATGTTGCTCACATTGCTGAAATCACACAATCATCACGCCACCACGTTGCCAAAGTCTTACAAAGAATGGTTAAAGAGGGCTTTCTCGATTCAAATCGGGGACCCAGCGGTGGATTTCAATTAAGAAAGCAACCCGAAGAAATCAGCCTCCTGAACATCTTTGAAGCCATCGAAGGCAAGATTACAGAAAGCGGATGCTTATCGGACAACCCCTTGTGCCCTTTTGATAAATGTTTAATGGGAAACATTATCAACAGGATGACCATGGAGTTTCGCGATTATCTTGACGGCGCCAAACTTTCAGATTATAAACTGAAACTAGATGTTAATGCGTTAATTGCAGCTGCCGAAGCAGGTGTTGCTTTAGCAGTTTAGATTGAATGTGAGCATATCTATCCGGTCATTACGGTTGTTTAACTTGTTAAAACAACCATAATGACCGGATTGTTTATTTAAGTGAAGTCCTCTTTTTCTTTTGCCCTATTGGGAAAAAATAATAAATTCTTTTAAAATAAATATTTTCAATAACTGCTAGCTTATTCTAAAATATTATATATATATTTGCGCATTCAAATACCGAATTATAAACACACACTTATTATGGCAAAAGTAGTTCATATTTCAGAAGCAGCTTCACTGGCAGTTCACAGTATGGCACTTATTGCATCGAATGAGGAAATGCTCAATGTAAACAACATTGCAGACTTGACTAAATCTTCGCGCAACCATTTGGCCAAGGTAATGCAGATCCTCGTCAAGAACGATTACCTGACTTCAACCCGTGGTCCCAAAGGTGGGTTTTTACTTAAAAAAGACGCCTCGACCATTTTTTTGCTCCAACTCTATGAACTCATGGAAGGCCCGATTGAGAAAGTACACTGTGGTATTCATACCGATAAATGTCCTTTTACCCTTTGTGTCTTCGGCAATCTGGCCGATCGTTTCTCTGAGGACTTCGTTGCCTATTTAACAAAAACCAAACTTTCAGACATCATCAGAAAAAACATTATTATATGAAGAGAACTATCGTAAAAATAGATGAAGAAAAATGCACCGGATGTGGACTTTGTATTCCAAACTGTCATGAAGGCGCGTTACAAATTATTGATTCCAAAGCACGATTAATCAGCGATCTATTTTGCGATGGACTGGGAGCCTGCTTAGGTCATTGTCCCGAAGGAGCCATAACGCTCGAAGAACGTGAAGCCGAACCCTATGACGAAAAGAAGGTCATGTCACTCATTGTAAAGCAAGGCAGGAACACGGTTTTAGCCCATTTACTGCATCTGAAGGAACACAATGAAACCGGATTTCTCAACGAAGCAATCGAATACATCAAAGAGAATAACATTGATATGAGTCCAGAAGGCAATGCTTCAAACGCTTCTACCTTTACTCCCTCATTTGACAACCTACAACAAGCCCAGGAAGCTTATACAAACGAAGCCAGTGGTTGTGGTGGTGGATGCCCGGGTTCGCGTACTATTGAATTCAACATCGACTCCAAGAAGGTAAATGAGGCAGCACTTTCGGTCTCCCCTATCCTTGCAGCTGCTGATGCACCCTCTGAGCTGAGGCAATGGCCCGTACAGTTGCATCTGGTCAATCCCCAGGCTTCCTACTTCCGTAATGCAGATGTGGTATTAGCAGCAGATTGTGTAGCATTTTCGATGGGAAACTTCCATAGTCAGTTCCTTAAAGGGAAATCACTGGCCATTGCCTGTCCCAAACTCGATACCAATAAAGAAGTCTATGTGGATAAGCTCACTACCATGATTTCCGATACCAAAATCAACACCCTTACTGTTATTATGATGGAAGTCCCCTGTTGTGGTGGATTAATGGGTATGGCACAAATGGCCATACAGCGTTCAGCTAGAAAGATTCCTGTTAAACAGGTAATCGTAAGTGTTCAGGGCGAAGTCATTACTGAAGAATGGGTTTAATATTGTTTTTTATTTCTATTTATGCATTTGAATACCGAAATTCTTACTAATAATTAATACTTTTTTTAACTACAATTATTTATCAATTAAAATCTATTAGATCATGAGCATGTTTTGTTTTCAATGCCAGGAAGCATCCAAAGGAACCGGTTGCACTGTTAAGGGAGTTTGTGGTAAAACTGAGGATGTATCCAACCTTCAGGACTTGCTGGTTTACGTCTTGAAGGGGATCTCATTTTACAGTACCAAAGCCCGTGAGAAAGGCATAGAAAGTGCCGAAGTGAATCACTTTATCATGGATGGATTGTTTGTCACCATCACCAATGCAAACTTTGACCGTCAGGCTATCCTGGCCAAAATTCAAAAAGGGTTATCGATCAGAAGTCAGATCGCCCTTGAAGTAACAACTAAAGGATTATTGTCCGCATCCACGGTATTACCGGATGTAGCAATATGGACCGCTTCTTCTGAAGCAGAATTTGATCAGAAAGCGCTTGCAGTAGGTGTTTTAACTACTGAGAACGAAGATATCCGTTCACTCAGGGAGCTTCTGATTTATGGATTAAAAGGAATGGCAGCTTATGCTGAACACGCTTTCAATCTTGGATATCAGGATGACGCTGTCAATGCATTTATTCAAAAAGGACTGGTTTCAACACTCGACGACACATTAGGTGTTAATGAGCTGGTAGCGCTTGTAATGGAGTGTGGTCAATATGGCGTACAGGTAATGGCACTGCTCGACAAGGCCAATACGACTGCTTATGGCAACCCTGAAATTACTAAAGTAAATCTGGGCGTCGGAACGAATCCGGGCATTCTGATCAGTGGTCATGACCTGAAGGACATTGAAGAACTGCTGGCACAGACTGAAGGTACAGGCGTAGATGTCTATACCCATAGCGAAATGCTCCCGGCCCATTATTACCCAAAGTTCAAACAGTACAAGCACTTCGTGGGTAATTACGGAAGCTCATGGTGGCACCAACGCATGGATTTCGAGACATTCAATGGCCCTGTACTCTTTACAACAAATTGTATTGTCCCTCCACTAACCAATGCCAGTTATAAGGACAGAATCTATACCACCGGTTCAGCCGGATTAACAGGCGCTAAACACATCCCTGCACGTGAGAATGGTGTGGCCAAAGACTTCAGCGCACTCATCGCTCATGCCAAAAAGACCGCTTCACCTATAGAAATTGAAACGGGTGAAATAGTCGGAGGCTTTGCACACAACCAGGTATTAGCACTTGCTGATAAGATTGTGGATGCAGTAAAATCAGGCGCTATTCGTAAATTCTTTGTCATGGCCGGTTGCGATGGCAGGATGAAGGACAGAGATTATTATACTGAATTTGCTGAGAAACTACCCAAGGATACGGTGATTCTGACTGCAGGTTGTGCAAAATACCGTTACAACAAGCTACAGCTGGGTGATATCAATGGCATACCCCGTGTACTCGATGCCGGTCAGTGTAACGATAGTTACTCATTGGCTGTAATCGCTCTGAAACTCAAGGAAGTATTTGAACTCAACGACATCAATGACCTGCCGATTGCTTACAACATCGCATGGTATGAGCAGAAAGCCGTCATCGTATTGCTTGCATTGCTTTATTTAGGCGTAAAGAAAATCCACCTGGGACCAACCCTGCCGGCATTTCTTTCTCCTAATGTCGTAAATGTATTGGTGGAGAATTTCGGCATTGCCGGTATCACCACTGCTGATGAGGACATGAAGATTTTTTTGAATAATTAAATTAGATGATGGTTGTCTAAAAAGATGTATAAACAATGGACTTCAAAAAGATAAAAAATAGTACTTTTGAAATTCATTCAATACAACAATCAAATGAAGATTGGGTTAAATTATGGAAATACTGAATTTTCATTTGTACTTCCTGATGACAGCATAGTTTACAAATCAAATTACGAACTCATATCGAATCCGGCATCTGAACTGATGCTGGATTCGATTTTACATCCTGTTGCAAGCCCGCCCCTTTCTGAACTCATTTTAAACCGTAAACCAGGTAATGTAGTTATCGTGGTGTCAGATATCACGCGTCCCATCCCCTACAAAGAATTCCTCCCGGAGTTGGTTGCTGTACTGGAACAAAACGGTGTGGAAAGAAGTGAAATCACCATTCTTGTTGCCACAGGCATGCACCGTGCCTCCACGCATGAAGAACATCTTAAGATGTTTGGAATTCATATCACTGAAAACTACCGCATCGTAGATCATGATTGTTCAAACGAAAACGAACTTTTAGAACTCAACGAACTGAGTTGGTCCGGATCAAAAATCAGGCTGAACAAACAATACGTTGAAGCCGGTTTCCGCATCGTAACCGGATTAGTAGAGCCTCATTTTATGGCAGGATTTTCAGGAGGGCGCAAAGCCATCTGTCCAGGACTTGTTTCTTTCGATGGGGTCAGGAAATTTCATGGCTACCGTTTTCTGAGCGACCCTAATGCCGCAACCTCAATCCTGGAAAACAATCCATGTCACATGGAAAACACCTCGATTGCTAAATTATGTCCTCCTGATTTCTCTATCAACGTCGTGTTGGACAACCACAAAAAGATCAACAAAATTATATCCGGAGAACTGTTTGCCTCACATCATAAAGCAGTCGAATTTGTAAAAGAACGTTGTTGTCCTGTGGTTCATCAACAGGCAGATCTTGCCATCACCTCCAGTGGGGGCTATCCTCTCGATGCAACTTTCTATCAATGCGTGAAAGGCTTTGTCAATTGCCTTCCTGCCGTAAAACCACTGGGTGAAATCATCTCTTTCGGTAGTTGCCTTGAAGGCATTGGAAGTTCTGAATATACCGAAGTGATGAAGAAATATTCAGGAAAGCACCTTCAATTTATTGAGGACATCAAAGAGAACCGGTTCTTCATCAAGGATCAATGGCAGTTTCAAATGCACATCCGCACCCTGGAGAAAATAGGAATCCAGAACCTGCACTTCTATACTTCCAATTTATCGTTATCCGATCTCTCCCAACTATCGGTCCGGTCCTACTCCATGGCTGCCGATCAAATCGAAGCAGCCATTCAGAACCAGATCGATCAGGCTGTAAAGGATAAAAAGCAAATTGCCATCTTTCCCGAAGGACCTTATTGCTCGCCGATCGCTATTTAAATATAAATGATTATTTCATTAATGCCAATAAATCCCCAACCTCCCGGGCAGTCCTGATCAGGTTATCTTCTGTACGCTGCATAGCATCGGCAAGATCAGCAGGCCCATCTCCAATAGCCAGCAGCACATCAAAATAATGCTTCAAGGCCTCATTATCCTTCAAAGGGACCATTCCAGCCAGCCCAATTACGCCCAGTTTCATTTTCTTTGCCTTATTCGCAACAGCAAAAGGCCCCTTACCTTGTAAGGTCTGTACGTCAATACTCCCTTCACCCGTAAAGACGAGATCTGCTTTTTGAAGCCTTTCCTCAAACCCGGTAAGGGCTAAATACTGGTCTGCCCCATTTACTAATTTCCCATTCAGAAAAGCACAAATCCCGGCTGCTGAACCTCCTGCTGCCCCTCCATGCTTAACCTCTGCCATATCTCTACCGGTTTCTTTGAAGCCAATGTCTCTCAATCTTGAAAGCGATGCTTCCAGTTTGACAACACTTTTAGCATCAGCACCCTTTTGAGGTCCAAAGACTGCAGCAGATCCCATCTCACCCAACAGCTTGTTGTCAACATCACATAATACTGTTATTTCACAATCCTTTACTCTTGGATCAAGTCCTGAAAAGTCTATGCTTGAAAGATCAACCAAGCTCTCTGGCATTCCCGTTAAGGCAATACCCTTAGAATTTAAAAACCTACCACCCAGCGCTTCTACTATTCCAACTCCCCCGTCCACAGTGGCCGAACCTCCCAAACCAATTATAATCCTGCCTACACCTTCATCCAGTGCATATTTTATCAATTCACCGGTCCCGAATGTTGTAGCATGCAATGGTTCCAACACATCATTTTTCAATAACCTCAGTCCCGATGCATTGGCCATTTCGATTACAGCCGTCCTCCCCTCTTCAATCAGTCCAAATGAAGAAGTGATTCGTCTTCCAAAGGGATCACTAACCTTCTTTGAAATCCGTTTTCCCTTTAATTGATGAATGATCAGATCACCGGTCCCATCCCCGCCATCTGCTATCGGAAAACATTCACAGGTACAGTCAAGCTTGCTTTGCAGCAGGCCTTTTTCAATGGCTTTCGCAGCTTCCGAAGCAGTGAGACTATTTTTAAATGCATTGGGGGCTATGAGTATATGCATGATTTTTATTTATTTACCACATTAACCGGGTTGCCCGACAAGTAAGCCGCGAGATTACTCACCGTAATATCCATCAACCGTCCTCTGGCCTCAATGGTTGCCCATGCAATATGTGGTGTGATGATACAATTCTTAGCGTTGAACAATGGGTTACCCTCTTGTGGGGGTTCCACTGAAAGCACATCCAGTCCCGCACCTGCAATAACCTCTTTATTCAATGCTTCCGACAGATCCTCATCCACCATAATAGGTCCTCGTGAAGTATTGATCAGGAATGCAGACTTTTTCATCGTCCTAAGCGTCTCTTTATTGATGATCCCCCTGGTTTCTTCCGTTAAAGGGCAGTGTATACTCACCACATCCGACTGTTGCAACAGCTCCGGTATATCAGCCCACCTGAAGTTTTCACGCTGCGACAACGCACTGGAAGCCCTTTTTGAAGCAATAATATTCATTCCAAAAGCAGTAGCTATCTCGGCAACCTTCTTACCGATAGTTCCATAACCAATGATACCCATGGTCTTTCCGGCCAGTTCAATCAACGGGTAATCCCAAAAGCAATAATAAGGAGATTTCGACCATTTCCCATCTACAACTGCATCGCTATGACGCTGTGCATGTTGTGTCAGTTCCAGCAACAATGCAAAAGTCATCTGTGCCACCGAGTCAGTCCCATAACCTGGAACATTTGCAACGATCACATTCTTTTTACGGGTTGCATCAATGTCAACAACATTATATCCCGTAGCCAAAACCCCGATATATTTTAATAAAGGGAGCTGGTCTAAAACCATTTCATCGATCACCGTCTTGTTGGTAAAGATGATTTCAGCATCCTTTGCCCGCGCCACTACTTCATCCTGTGGTGTCCTGTCATAGACCATCACCTCTCCAAAACCCTTTAGTCCTTCCCAGGACAAGTCCCCCGGGTTCAACGTAAAGCCATCCAATACTACTATTTTCATTTTTATATTTTATATTACCTTATCAGCCACCACTTTCCCTATCCTCTTTTTCCCCATATTTATCACCACCAAAGCCACCCCAGCCAATACCCCCAATAAAATAATCAGGTAAACATATCCCCTGGTAGGATCAACCGCAAGGGCTTTGATATTTGCATCCAGCATATGATAAACCGGGATCATCCATTTAAACACATAAGCCTGTGCCAAAACAATCACACAGATAAATCCCAACATGATAAAACTATGTTTAACCGTGAACCTGAATAGCTCCGACTCATGTCCAACCAGGTTTCCCGCTGCTGCTGCAACTGCAATAGACTGAGGTGAAATCATCTTCCCAATCACCCCCCCTGCTGCATTGGCCGAAACCGTCACAACCGGGTTCACCCCGATAGAAGTAGCCGTAGCTGCCTGCAGTTTTCCAAACAATGCATTCGAAGAAGTATCCGATCCGGTGATAAACACACCCAGCCATCCAAGCACAGGCGCAAAGAAGGGGAAGAAAAATCCCGTATGGGCCAAAGCCACTGCCAGTGTTATGGTTATCCCCGAATCATTCACGATGTATGCAAACCCTAAGACAGCTGTAATCGTGATGATTGGAAACTTCAATTGCTTCAATGTCTGACCAAAAATTCTCAACCCATCCCTAAAGGTCAAACCAACCAGTGGAATGGCAATCAATGTTGCAATGAAAATCGCGGTACCGGCAGCCGACAGATAATTGAATTTAAAGATATGGGGTATCACAGCCCCACTCTTATCAATGATTACATTGTGCAGCCCCGGGAATTCAAATTGCACCAACCCTACAGTATTCAGAATCCCTTTGATAGGTTGCAATCCCCAGGCAATGATCATGATGGTGATTAATATAAAAGGAGACCATGCCCTGATCAACTGGCCCGTTGAATACTTCATCCCATCATTGATAGTTGAGTCCGGTTCATCGGTAAACCTCCAGATATTTTTAGGCTTCCAGAATTTCAGAAAAATAAGTAACGCTAAAATTGAACCGATACCAGCAAATACATCCGGTAGAGTCGGACCCATATAATTTGAAGTAAACCATTGAAGCAATGCATAAGAACCCCCTGACACCAATAATGCAGGGAATATTTCAACCGTCTTTTTATATCCCGACATCAATACGATCAGGTAAAAAGGTATCAATATCGCTACAATAGGCAGGGTTCTTCCCAGCATCTGCGAAATAGCCATTTCAGGAATCGAAGTGACCTGAGAAGCAACCGTGATAGGGATCCCGATAGAACCAAATGCCACAGGCGCTGTATTTGCAATCAGGCAAATACCGGCTGCATACAAAGGTTTAAATCCCAGACCAAAAAGCATGGCTGCAGTAATAGCAACCGGCGCTCCAAAACCAGCAGTACCTTCAAGAAATGACCCGAAAGAAAAAGCAATCAACACAGCTTGTAACCTTCGGTCAGAAGTGATCGAAGCCATGAAGTGTTTGATGATCTCGAACTGGCCACTCTCAACCGTCAGATTAAACAGGAAAATGGCGCTGATAATGATCCAGCAGATCGGGAACAACCCATACAAGGCCCCGTTGGCTGTTGACAACAGCGCCAGCTTCACCGGCATCCCGTAAACCGAAATGGCAATCACAATCGCCACACCAACAGCCAGAAGACTTGCGATATACCCCTTCATCTTCCGGATAATCAAGGCATAAAAAATCACCAGGATAGGTAACAGTGCCACTAAAGCCGATAAAAAAATATTATTAAATGGATCAATAACTTGCGACCAGTTCATATATTTTGATTTAATAAAGTTCTTTTATAAACAAGAGTTGACACCACACTTTACCCGCTTTCACAAGCCGCCTTAACTGTATAAGAATGGGGAAAATTAGAAAACTCAAAATTATAAAAAGATTCGAATATGCAAAGGCTTATTTCTATTCCGTAAAATGGGAAAATCATACGTTGAAGTCTCTGAAAGATTTAAAAGGTTTAACCTTAAAACAAATATAAAAATATTAAAAATTTGTCAAAACAATTGTACATTTACTTAACAATTTATCCGCTGTATTCATTTATTCATCTAATATCAAAATAATGGACATCAATTTTATTCTTAATAATAGTTTAAAGGTACATAGAAACTTAATTTCCAGGCCTTTGATATCAAATTTGATCAAGACTGTGTTTTTATGTTTATACCTCCTGGTTTATTTGGGTACTTCTGCCCAAACCATCACACTGAACAAAAAAAGGATTTCGGCTGAAAAAGTAGTCCTGGCCATTCAACAACAGAGTGGTTACAATATGTTGTATGCCTCAGGATTGGTTCAAAAAGGGCAAAAGATAGATTTAGCTTTAAAAAAGGCTCCCCTCACCAAAGCTTTAGATGAGGCTGTATCCCAACAGAACTACAACTACGTAATAATTGGTAAAACCATCGTATTCAAACCCCGTGATGATGAAAAAGTAAAAGGTAATCCCACATTTAATAGTGCGCGAAATAAACAAGACGACAAGGTTGACCTCGGCTACGCAAGTACTACTAAAAGTGAAAATGTGGGTTCCTATAGTCAGATCAAGAAAGAGGATATTGACCGAAATTCATCTTCCAACATGCTGGATCTCATTGCAACTTTACCGGGTGTATCAGTGACTGGTACCAATATAGTTGTACGTAGGGCCAACTCAATTAACGCCAGTACCAGCCCCTTGATTTTATTGAATGGAATAGAATTCCCCGCCTCAAGCGTCAACACCTTGGATCCCAAAATGGTACAGAGTATCACCGTATTGAAAGATGCCTCCTCAACTTCTATGTATGGTTCCCGGGGTGGTAACGGAGTCATCACAATTACTACACGTCGCGGTGGAGACACCGAACAATTCGATGATGGAACAGGGAGTATCACTAAAAATAAGGATGGGAGCTTACAGCTCAATAATGTATATATTAAGCAACTAATGAATCAAATTACGCTCTGGTATAATTTACAGGTTACCTACGAAAACAAGTCACCCGAGGGCTATTACAGTGGCCGCCTCACGAATGACATCCCTCTCAGTGAGCTTTTATACATATTGGAATCGGCAGGAATTAAGTTAAAAAGAGAAGGAAAAGTTATTATGATATCCGAATAAATGGGGTCAGGCACTATTTATTATTTTGGTCGCTCACAGATTAATCATTAGAAATAAATGGTGCCGACCCCATTTATTTCGACACATATATATTTTAAACCATGAACTTACATCTTATTCGTAATGTTGTTTTTCAAGGTCAAAGCAATCCCTCACCATTAGCAGCGATCGTGTTATTATTGTCTTGCGTTTTCGTCTGTATGGGTTCGCAGGCCCAAACCATCAGCCTGAACAAAAAACGTATGACGGCTGAAAAAGTCATCACGGCTGTTCAGGAACAGAGTGGTTACAATTTATTGTATTCCTCCGGTTTAGTTGAGGAAGGCAACAAAGCAGATGTATCCTTTGAAAAGGTGACACTTAACGAAGCCCTGGATGCAGCAGTATCCAATCAACCATATACCTATGAATTGATTGGCAAAACCATTGTACTCAAGAGCCGTGTGGAGGATAAAGCAAAAAAAGGTCCGTCTTCAAAAGGCAATAATGAAAAACCTGAAGAAATGGTAAGCAACGGATACCAGAGTATCAGCAAGAAACAAAGTACAGGCTCATTTGGTCAGATTAGTAAAGAAGAAATTGAACGCAACCCATCGACCAGCATTCTGGATCAGCTCAGAAAATTACCGGGTGTTACCGTGTCAGGCAACAGTATCGTGATCAGGGGAATCAATACCATGTATGCCAGTACCGACCCCTTGATTTTATTAGATGGGGTCACCTATCCCGCCGCCAGCATTAGCTCAATAGATCCCAACACTGTACAGAACATAACAGTATTGAAAGATGCCGAAACATCTATGTATGGTTCACGGGGCGCAAATGGTGTAATTTTAATTAACACCCGGCGAGGAGGGAAACAGGATCAGGTTAAAGAAGATATGGGGAGTATCAGCACAAATAAAGACGGTAGCGTACAGATAAAAAGAGCAAGTGTGACGATACTTCTCACTGCAATAAGCCAATGGTATCAATTACGACTATCCTTTGAAGGCCCTGCACCACAGGGTAATTACAGCGGCCGGCTTTCGAAAGATATCCCCCTTACAGAGATGATCTACATATTGCAAACTGCCGGCATCCGGTTAAAACAGAATGGAAAAAATATCGTGTTATCCGGCTGAGAATAAATGGTGTCAGGAACCATTATTTTAATTAAATAGTTTCTGACACCATTATTCTTTGATTAAATGCTGTTGCATTCAGGCAATCAGCATGGGTTGACGGTTCCAAAAGGGGGATTAAATAATTGCCCCAGCGTCAACTGTTACAACATATTTTTGGCCACGTAAAAAGCCTCCAACTGGAGCTGCTTTGGAAACAGAATTTTTCCACGTTCCTCCATTTAAAAATTGTATGGAACAAGGACCAGCATAGCCAGGATAGATAACCATGTAAACTTTAGTATCAGTAGCTGTTGCAGTAAGTGTTGCGGCTGTGGCGAGATTAACGATAACCTCACTAGCCTGAGACCCCACACCAGAAAGTGTATAGGCGACACCTGACGCAGGTGTAGTCTGTTTTATATCTACATATGCACCACTCAAGGCAAGGTTAGAACCAATAAGTTTTATTCCACCTATGGTTCCGGAACCAGCTATATCGAACTCTATGATCGAAAAGAGGTGGTTGTAGGTCAAATGGACAATACCAGAACCAGCGGTTAAACCAGATGTGGTTTGATTAGTGTTATTTGGAGAGGTTATTGCTATCGGTGTGGCTACCAAAAAATCTAATGCTCCAATGTGGGCAAAGTCATTTTTTACCAACTGAGACTGTGTAGATAATAGTCCAACAGGTACAGTTGCTGCTGCTGAGCTACCACCTAAGTAAGGGTAGTAGGCGTAAAAGTTGTGAGTTGTAAGTGCAATTCCCCAATACATCGGAATAGTGGCTGTAAAAGTAGAGCTTAGACCATTATTATCTGCAATATACTCATCATTGACTATTCCGAGCGTGCCGCCAGCGCTTGGAGCTGTGCGTGCCTCCGGAGAGTAGATACCTGTCTTATCAGTTCCGGCAATCCACGAGGTTGCAACACCATTAATGGTGGTCTTAAGTGTTAACCCGGCATCTGCAACAAAGTCTGATATAATATTAAGTGCTGACTTAACTGTTAACCCGGCCTGCTCGCTTGTAAAAAGAATTTGGCCTCCTGAAGGAGACTGTTCGGCAGGTTTATCTTTACTGCATGAAGTGGCTGCTACCAGGAAAAGCGCTGAAATTGTCCAGACAATTCTGTTTTTGTTAAAAATTTTCATAGTTTCTTTCTTTTTTTTAAAAACTAATTACCAATTGTTTTGATTAAAGTCGGTTATTGAATCTGCGAACCCTTTTTCTACAGTAACTTCTATAAGTTCTATTTTAGGTGGCTCATAAGAAAATATATCTGACTGTATATCTTCTTTGGTGATCGGCACAAGTGTTTTCATTTTTATAGTTATTTAGTTTATAAAATATGTGAGTTCACAAAGGTGACTATAGCCAATCTTAGTATTGTTGCACTTTTCTAAAAAATAGTTACAAAATTCACACGTTACATTTTTGCTAATTGGGAATAGCTGAACGACTGTAAAAATATTATTACAGAAGTTGATTTTACGGAAAGGTTAATCTGGAATTTTTTGGGACAAACGCAATCAAATACAACAGGATAAATTACACTATTTAGCACTCACACTTCTTACTAAATATCCCCGTACTTTATAAAATAATAATAACAATTGTCTGTAACCCTTAATGAGGGATGAATGCGCAGTAACATCTGCAACAGCAATTACATCGGCAAAAGTAATAGTTTCGGTTTTGATCATGGCATCACCTTTGGTGGTGATGATTGCTTCGCTGATTTGTTGGCTCTCAGGAAGTGAAATATGAATGATGCGGTGGAGCACAAATCTCTCCTGGTAGCGGAACATGATGATGACACCCGGCTTAAGTTCAGCGGGGATAAAAGGGCGCAACCTGACTACATCCACCCCGTCCATCAGCAGTGGACTCATGCTGTTGCCACGCACAGTCAACTGAACTGTTGTGCCTGCTTTTATGCTTTCTTCTATTATCTGCAGCGCATCTATATTTGGAATTTTTTTAGTTGCCATATTCATCTCACTTAAAAACTGTGATTTTCACAAGTTCTGCTGCCGTGCTATCAGGCAGGCATTGAAGCCGGTAAATCAGCGTATTCATTATTATGTTGGATATTATTCCGCAGATTTGCTCCTCAAAGTAGTCATCCTTTAGAAAGGCCGGGGGAAATGATGGATAAAGGGCGCCAAATGCCTCAAGTTTGCTGAGTTTTGTAATTTTATTGGCCGGGTGTTGCTGAAGTCTGACAAATGCTGCTACCGGGTAACGCTCATTGAGGTGGCATCGTCCTTTCCCGCTCCATGGCGATCCGTAAACGAAGGGCACAAGCTGGTTTGTTTCATCTAGTTCTATCCTGACAACCGGACTGTCATCGTTGAGCAACCTGCTTCCGGGAATATGTTCCAGCCATAATTTTGTATGAGTGCTCTTCCCCGTGCCCGACTCACCCAGAAAAAGGATGGCGCTATCGTCACAGATAATCACCGATGAATGCAGCGCAACTGTTTGTTTTGGTATGGCCACAAAACCAAAGGCTATCCATAGTGCGAATTTCAGATTATCGGGACTTAATTCGCCTGAGGGGCCACAAGTGCAGTTAACCAATGATGAGCCTTGTTCCATATCCAGAACAAGCGACAAACGACTATCACTATCCTGTAAAATAGTAAAATTATATTTATTCCCACTTTTTCGCAAAGTGCACTTTCCCTCTTCGATAGCGAAAGTATGTACCAGATCACTTTCCGATTCCGGGAAAGCAAATTGAGACAGAGTTTGCGATTCGTAAATCACAAACTGCATGATGGAATGACTTAAAGCAGATGATTGATTGCCGGTCCTTGGTTGAGTCATGAAAGGCCCAAACCCGTATAGCATCTTTTCCAGCCTTTCAGGGAAGTCAGATAACAGTTCAATCTTAAATCCTGAAATGTAATACGTAAGTTTCTTTTCCATCAGGCAATTGCTTCATTAAGTCTTTCGAAATCTATGATCCTGTCGCACTTTGAAAGCAAACTATCGCGATGAGATACGATGATGATTGTCCGGTGTTCAGAGAGAAGTTGCTCAAGTGTTTCGGTAATCTCCTCTTCGGTTTTTGCATCGAGCGACGATGTAGGCTCATCCATCAATAACACCTCTGCTTCTTTAAAGTGGGCACGGGCAATTCCAATCCGCTGCCGCTCCCCTCCCGAAAGGCGCGACCCTGACTCTCCAATCATGGTCAAAATCCCATCAGGCAGCTTATCGGTCAGCTCACGCAGGGCTGAAATATCAATAGAACGATCGAGTAAATTTGGGTCGATCAACTCGTCGGGAGAGATATTCTTCTCAAGGGTGGTTTCCATAATAAAAACATCCTGCGACACATACCCAATCAGCTTATGCCACCCGCTTCTGTTTTCGGGAGTGAGTTTAATGCCATCAATCAACACGCTCCCCTCCTGAGGCTCATATAATCCCATCAATATATAAAGAAGCGTACTTTTCCCCGATCCTGATACTCCCCTGATGCCCACCTGCTCCCCCTGATGAATCGTCAATGACAGGTTTTTGAAGATGGGACGGTCTGACCCAAAGCTAAAGCTGATGTTTTTAAGCTCGATGGAATGCTGAAAGGTGAAACTGTTATCAGTGAGCGGGGGCGTAACCTCAGTTGCTTCGTTGATAAATTCAGTTGTATACTGATTGTTTTTGAGAGTCGAATGTTGGGAAATTATTGAGCGTACAGCCGGAAAGAGCCTGAGGGTAGCCACAAAAAATATCCCCATGAAAGTACGAAAACCCGTTACCTCCCGGGCAAAAAAGTAATAGGCCACGACAACTCCCGTGATCATTAATATCACACTGATCTCGATATATTTCGAAGCCAGGCTCTTTAGTCTTTCGACCTGCATCTTGCTTGCCGATACCGCAGCGATCCCTTCACTGAAGGCTTTGCTAAGGAGCGGGAAATAGTTGTTTACCACCACATCGGCATAGCCCCTAAAGGTTTCAGTCGTAACCCGCCACTGGTTCTTCTTGGCTTCGTTGTCTACCTTGCCTGCTTGTTGCAACTTACCACCTATTTTAAAATGGTAGTACAGGACCAATGGGGTGAATAAGATCAGTTCGATTGCTGCAATGTAAAAATTCACAAAACCAAGTGTTATAATAATAAAGGCCGAAAGCAATAGATCGCCTGCCAATATCAATGCTGGGTTAAGCACTCCGAAAACATATTGGAAGCAGACCGCGTTTACATTGTGCGACAGGACAGTGGGGCTGTTTTGTTTGATGAAGGAGAGACCGCGGGAGTAATAACCGAAAAAGAGGTTCCGGGTATAATGAGCGTATAGTTTAAGCAATACAGCATTTCGGTAGTTGTTGAATTTGTGCAGAAGAATGTTCTTTAAAATGATGAAAAGAAGAACAATTGCAATGACAACAAGCAGAAATGAACCGTAATTTTCGATCCCGATTGTCTCGTAAAGGGGTTTGAGGTATTTATTGCTGGTAATGCCCTTGTCTTCGAGTAGCAAGAGCAGCAATGGGATTAAAACCGCCAGTCCTGCAAGTTCAAGCAAGGCCCCAAAGGCAGCCGAGAGCAGCAAAAGCGTCTTCTCGATAGCGCTAAGCGGGAGTGATTTTAGTGATTTTAGCAGCATCATTAAAGTAGAGCTTTAAACGACAAGGCAAGTCTATGATAAAAGCCCCACTTATCTATTAAATCATATTTCCATTTCGAATGAAACAAGATTATGGCGCTAAACAACTTTCTTTTGGGAACCCACCACTTCAAGAGTTCTTCTGAGTTGATTTTCCTGGCTTCATTATTAAAGGTATTGTATAAAACTCTTTCTGTTATAGCTTTACACTTATCAGGAACCTGCAGGGGGATATCCGGCATCCCTAAATATAGGTGCGCAAGTTGTGTGAAAGATCGAAAAAGATCAAACTGACGTTCTTCTATGAGGATTTTCCCGAAAGACTCAAAGTTGATTCTATCGGCATTGCGCGAGAAGAAGAGGGCCATGTCGCAGAAATGTCTTAATACCAACCCCGAACCCAGGAAATGAGTAATGTTATGGCGTGTAAGGAACAGGGCTGTAAAGTCCGGTGTGGGAATCCGAACTTCAAAATCATCAATCATAATGGTATCGTAGCCTTGCTCTTTAAGAATGCTGTGAAGGTGTACCTCCAGGTTTTTGTCGATTTGTGAAGAGACGACATCCAAAAAACTGAGGTGGTTTTCCACAGGAATACCTTTAAAAAAGAAGTGCGAATGTTTAGTACCCTCTATGCCAACCTCAATTCCCAAGGCCTCGATTACCCGATTACCCTTTTCATAGTCTCCGAACAGGTAAACATCCAGATCGCCGCACTCCCTATGAGCCGGACGAGGATAGTTTTCTGCCAGGCCCAAACCTTTTAGCAGCAAAACCTCTATCTGGTTTTCCCTGAAGGTGTCAATCAACTCCCTGAGCGCTTCCCTTTGCCGTCTGTTCCTGTCCTCAAACCGCTGAACACTCAAACCCCAGCGGATTATCAATTCCTTCGTAAGGCCGGGCAATGCTTCACCTTTGGGAAGCGCATCAAAAGCGGTCGCAAGTACTCCCAAACTGGCAGCATTTTCTATTAATCGCTTCCATTCCAACGTTGTTAAATCAAAATCGATCTGTTCACCATCACGATCTTGCCAAAGAGCATGCCTGAGAAGGGAAAAAAGGGTACTGTTTTCTTTTGAAAGAACCATGACGCAGCATTTTTAGAACGCAAACAAAAAAACAATGTTGGATATGCAGGATGGTTTAGGATTCAATCAAACTCACCTTAACCATTGAGTCTATCCAATTTTCTGCATCTGTCACTGACTGTTCTTTCCCTATTTTGTAACGATCCTCCAACAGTTGAGCAGCGCTATCCAGTGAAAAATCCTTTCCCTGAAGCGAATTCCAAAGCCATTCAGCGCTGGTATTAAGCAATATAACTTTCGTCAGATCTACTCCATCTTTGCCTTGCATAACCACCATCTTTTCGCCGGCAATCTCTCTGACTTTATAATTTGGTTTTAATTTCATATTTGCCAAAAATTCATTTGTCAAAAGTACTAAGAAACCGTTTAAATTTCTTTTTTCTTTTGACCTTAGGGCTGTAGCTATTCATAAAAGCCAGCGACCAGGTGAGTATTTACAAAAACAACACTCACCCGGTTACTATGTTAGAAAATTCGACCTCTCCGCGGCTTTAATAAATTGTTAAATAGTTGAATAACTAAAAAGCCCGAATAGCACGCACATAAAAGAGGCCGCTCTTATAGTTGGCGCTCTGGCCACCAGAGGTAAAGTCCTCGAACCAAGCGAAGTTGCCGCTGTCGAGGTACTCAGTAGAACTCCAATAATAGGAATTAGAACCGGCAAAACCGCCAACCTCGGCTTTTTTTGAGAACAACAAATTCAGTTCATCTTTTGCAGGTAGGTACCAGTCGTTGTAGCCACCACCTGCATAATCCCTGCATAGCTTAGCGGCATAAGTTCCTGTATTACCTTGGCTGGTTATTATTGCTGTGGTGTTTGTACTGCCTGTTCCTAATGCAGTTCCTGTTGCTCCAGTTGTAACATAACTTCCATTATACCATTGTATACCTGTGCTTTGGTCGGCCGTGGCTGCTATTAAGCCGTGCGTTTCACCAGATACATAACCCGGGTCGCCGGATTGTAAAATGTAAAATACTTTGCCACCCTGATAGGAGTCACCGATATTTACAGAGTTTACTGAAACCACATATTTATTGCCGCGTAAAAAGCCCCCAACCGGTGCTGCCTTGCTGATGTAAGTCCAGGTTGTACCATCCGATGAGAGTCCAATCGAGCATACGCCCGTCTGTGTACCGGGATTGATGACCATGTAAACTCTGGTATCTGTATTTGTAGCTGTAAGAGTAGCCGCAGTGGTCAACGTTACAACTGCCTGAGTTGTTGTCCCTGTCTGGCCGGCAATGATATAGGCGACACCCGTTACAGGTGTTGACTGGGTAATGTCAATAGTACCACCGCTAAAGGCAACAGGATTGCTGGTACCCACGAGTTTAACAGCTTTTAGTTGCGTTCCTGATGTACCTTTTATCTGGAATTCCAGTACGGTAAAGAGGTGGTTGTAACTTAGGTTAACTCCGCTCCCTACTGCATCGGTGTTGGCAGGAGAGGTAACTATTGTAGGTGTTGCTACCAGAAAGTCAAGGGCACCGATATGGTCACTGTTGTTAGCTGCCGACTGGGTCTGTGCCGTTGCCAGCGATACTGGTACAGCTATACTTGCTGCAGAACCTGTCACCCAAGGGTAGTAGGCATAGAAGTGGTGAGTGGAGCTCGCTGCCCCCCAGTACATTGTCCCTGAAAAAGTAGAAGAAGCGGTAGAATGATCCGCCGTAAATGGGACATTGACAATTGCACTGCCAGTTCCGCCAGTTGCCGTACGTGCTTCTGCGGAGTAGATTCCCACCTTGTCAGTGCCAGCGACCCATACTGTTGTTAGTCCGTTAATGCTAGTTTTAAGCCCTGCCCCGGCATCCTGTCCGGTTACCGAAATCTTGCTGCCGGTTTGAGGAGCAGCAACTGGTTTGGTCTCCTTTTTGCAGGCGGATACCAGTACCAATAGACCAAATAATATCGAAAATGCTGTAAATCTGATTGTTTTCATAGTTCACTATTCTTTGTTCATTTTTCACTCTTTACTCTTCACTGTTCATCGTTTACAAACGCACTACCACGTGCCGTCGTTCCAGTCTTTAGTTGAGTCGGCAAAACCTTTTTCGACAGTTATTTCCAGAATTTCAATTCTAGGGGGTTCATATGAAGTTACAGATGGCTGTAAATCATTAAAATATTCAGGACTAGTGGTTTCCATTAATTTAATTATTAGGTTTAATTTTTTGCAAGTTAAAAAAAAATTTCAATGACATTACTGTAATCCGATTTATATAGAATAAATTTATATAATAGATTCTTGGATTAATTTAAATTATTGTTTATTAATTAATAAATATAAATTTCTGGCTTTAAAAGTGTTTCAAATTGCAAGAAAATTGATATCATTAATAATAATAATTTCAATATATGATAGGGTCCAAATGGGCTCAGGGTGTGTCCTTTCACTTCAGGACACACTCTGCACCAGCAGGGGTAAGTATTCAAATAAATCATTAATTCTTAACACAGCGAACAGACATACCATAGTATTTGTAGCGGTTAGGTCTCATTAAATCGTTGAGCATATAGTGTAAGCCCCGATACCAGGCGAACAATGGAACGTCAGAGGTGAGGTCGGATGAGGACCACCAATAACCGTATTCTCCAAAGCCTCCGAAGTACCCATTGCTGTCGCCACGGCAGCCACCAGGAAGAGCTGTAAAACCAAATATGTTTGTAGCATAAGCATTTGGACTTCGCCAGTGGTCTGTGCCGGATTCTTTTAACTTTCCACCAGCTACATCACTGCCTCCTAAATAAGTGTTAAGTATGTCCCAATCTGCATCACTAGGTATGTGCCAGCCGACAGGGCAAATATTTTCACCTCCATTGCTGGCCGATTTGGTAGATGCATTGTTGTCTACGGCATACCAGTTGTACAAAGCGCCATAAATCGCACCGTAATCTGTGCCAACATTGTTGTTGTAATAGCAATACGCTCCTGAAGTAAGTCCTGCCCATGCTGTAATATCTGTTACATTTGGTATTGGTGTACCATCATTGTATTTGGTGGTATTCAGGTTTTTTGCCATCCAAACCTGTGTGCCAATCAAGACCGTTGCATAGGTATTGCCGTCTCCGTCGACAGGATCTGCCGCAGCTGCAGCATCTACTGAAACCACATATTTATTGCCGCGCAGAAAGCCGCCGGTAAGGGCCGTTTTGGTAATGTATTTCCATGTCGTCCCATCCGTCGAGAGGCCAATTACGCAATTACCCGTCTGTGTGCCGGGATTGATAACCATGTAAACTTTGGTGTCGGTATTGGTGGCAGTAAGAGTGGCCGCACTGGTCAGCGTTACTACCGCCTGAGTAGTTGTTCCTGTCTGGGTAACAAAGTTATAGGCAACACCCGTTGCAGGTGTTGACTGGGTTATGTCAATGGTGCCACCGCTAAATGCAACGGGATTACTGCCTGCAAGTTTAACAGCTTTTAGTTGCGTTCCTGGTGTACCTTTTATCTGGAATTCCAGAATAGTAAAAAGGTGGTTGTAACTTAAGTTGACTTCATTGGCCACTGCATTGGTGTTTGCCGGAGAAATAACTATTGCCGGTGTGGCGACCATAAAGTCAAGAGCACCGATATGATCACTGTTGTTAGCTCCCGACTGGGTCTGTGCAGATGCCAGTGAAACCGGAACAGCAGTACTTGCTGCAGAACCTGCCGTATAAGGATAGTAGGCATAAAAAGTATGAGAGGCACTCACAGCGCCCCAATACATTGTCCCGGTAAAAGAGGAAGTTGCAGCAGAAGCTGCAGCCGTAAACGGGGCATTGACGATAGGAGTGACTCCTCCACTGGTTGTTCGTGCATCTGCGGAGTAAATTCCTACTATGTCGCTGGAAGCAACCCATACGGTTGTCTGTCCGTTAATAGTGGATTTAAGCCCGGCTGCGGCATCCTGTCCGGTTATCATAATTTTGCTGCCGGTTTGAGGAGCAGCAGCCGGTTTGTTCTCCTTTTTGCAGGCGGATACCAATACCAATAAACCAAATAATATCGAAAATGCTGTAAATCTGATTGTTTTCATAGTCCACTATTCTTTGTTCATTTTTCACTCTTTACTCTTCACTGTTCATTGTTCACAAACGCACTACCACGTGCCGTCGTTCCAGTCTTTAGTTGAGTCGGCAAAACCTTTTTCAACAGATACCTCAATTACCTCAATACGAGGTGGTACATAAGAATCATCCCCAATAATTGAAAATTCTTCCATTTGATAATCGATATTGATTGTTTTCATAATTGTAGTTTAGTTATTGGAAAGTTCTTTAAATTTTTTAAATTTAAAACGAAAAACTGGTGATTGGCAAACAATAATTTTGGAAGATCTGCGCCAGCAACACCTTTCATGACCAACATTTTCTCCCCGGCAATTTCGTGCAGTTTGTAACTCGAATTAATTTTCATTCGTCAAAATATATTCATAGTATACCCAATAGCATTTACAAATTTGCCAAACCTCATGCTCAAATAAATTTAGCATTACACTCATTAGCATAAAATTTTGCACTGCTCCTGTCTTTTCGTAAAATACTTATCTCAGAGAATTAAGTATCAAATATATTGAATAAATAAATGTCTAATAAACAAAACATGTACCATAAAATATTGGAAGCCCATAAGTCAACAGAATTTATTTATTATCACTCTTTATTATAGTTAATTAACTATATATAATTATTTTATAAAAAAATTGGAAAATAAGAAAAAATGTAGAAATAGATTAAATAATCGCACACTTGTGCTGTTTTACATCGGGGGGAAAATGGGGTCAGGCACAATTAATCGATTAATTGTGCCTGACCCCATTAATTCTAAAGAATGAGGAGTAGAATACTGTGAATCATGTAACATATTTAATGAATAATGTAATAATTTCCAAAATAAATGACGGCATCTTTGTATAATAATTTTAACCATCGGTATTCATATTTTTAATTTAAGAAAATGAAAAAGCCAATTTTAACCCTGCTGCTAATAATTTTTATATCTGGATCAATTACAACGGTATATGCACATATAAATGATAATAAATCTTTTTACACCGGAATATATTCTCTGAATACACATAGTAATATGACAGATCCTAATCAGGATGTAAGAGAAACCCGAAAATATGCTTTTTCGGTTTATCATAAATTCTTGACTGATGCTGAAATCAAAATAAAACAAAATAAAAATTGTTTCACTCAATATAAAATCATGCTGTCAAAAAAGAATCAAAAGGATAAAGCTTCTTGCATGAGTCTGACCAACGGATTAGAACAAAAAAACATCAAACTGAAAAAAATGCTGGCTATTCAAAAAACAGATCAAAGACAGTACAAATGGACTACAAATACATTGGACTTCAACCATGATATGAATCAACTAGAAACGATGATGTGGAGCATTGATTGAGCAGTACTTAAAATCCGCTTTAAGTTTATATATTTCACGAAAGAGGCTACCCACAAGGATAGCCTTTTTTAAATAGGTTATAGTGGTGAATGGGTAAGTCCCATTAAATTTCAAGTCAAACCATTTTCCGTTGACATTTCATTGTTTTAGTAACTTTAAAAAAGAATTGTGCCTGACCCCATTAATTCCTTTTAAACATAGCACGCCACGATCTTCATGGTGCCTACGCCGGTCATATTGATGATGGAGGCATCCAGAGGATAGGCTGAGACTTCTATTCCAAGGGCGACTACGACCGTTGTGCCGGGTTGCTGAAGGGCAGGCTGGGCAAAGGATGCGGTGAGGATGATGTCTTCAGGGGTGGTGCTGGGTGGGCGCCAGTCGGTGTGCACGGTTTTTGAGGTGCGGCTCAATTCGGGGAGTACCGGTTCGAAGCAGCCGTCCTGCTCGCTCCAGGCCCAGTCGGGTTGTTGGAAGATGACCAGGGTGAGGCGATAGGCTGCAAAACGGCTAGGCCAGTTGATCCTTGACAAAGACCTGAATCCCAATAACTGAAGGGTTACAGTGGTTTTGTCGTCTGAAAACAAGAGGTCGTACTGATGTGCGAAGACCTGGTCGAAGGGATGGATCTGATTGAAGTTAAAGCCGGGCAGCAACCTTGAGAACTTGCTCGATGCAATTGTGCGATGACCTCTATCGCCCTCATCGTCCTGCTTCTGAATGAGTTTGGCCAGAGCCACGATATCGGAGAAGTAGTAGCCTTCGCACAGGTGAAGGATGTCGATCAGGGCGCGACGGAGTTGGGAGGCCCATTTGGTGCAGGCTTTGAACTCGCTCATGTTTTCGCGCTGGCGTTCCAGGGTGGGGTTGTTATTGATCAGCTCTTTGGTCGAGCCGCCCTTGGTCGAGACAAAATATTTTTTGAGCACTTTGTCGTAATAGGCCCGGATGGTTCCGATGCTGCCGGTGAAGAGGATAGGTCCTTTTAATTCTGCCATGTTCTTTGATTTTTAGATGTTTATATTTTGTAAAGGTACAACATGAGGATAGACAGTTCAAGGATTATGGGGGTGACAAATGACGACATTTCGCGACAAATGACGACATTTTTGAAAAAGGGCGGACACAAGGGCGGTCCCTACATTGAATTTGTCGTAGCCTCAAAATGGTTGTGACCCTGATCTGCTTCGACGGGGAAAAAGGGCATCCCGGTAGCAGGTTCGTCGTTTCATCGTGTCCTGGATACGAGACAACCACGAAGATCCTACCGACCTGCCACGGAGATCCTACGGAGATACTACGACGAACGGGAGAATTTCCCCATTTTCAGGCCTGAATCAGAGGGGGTTGTTCGATTAAATTAAATTAATTTTAAAAACTTATTAACAGGTATTTTATTGACAAAAGAAGATTTTTTGATGATGAAAAGAAATGTTCAAAATGGCCGTTATAGAATTGGCATTTAAAACACACTGATAAACAATGCATTGTGTATAATTATTCGGCCAATATGCGAAGTCAGGAATTATTTTTCACAAGTCGACAAAAATTTTTGAATTTACTATTTTTTTTGTTGTTTTATTTAAAAAGTTATTAACTTTTTGGCGGTTCATAAGTTCATGTTGACTATTGATATTTAATATTATACATTTGGTGCAAGATAGAAACTAATCTATCATTAACCTAATTTAAGTACTATGAATAAGCCTGAAAGAAACATTAGACCGGGTCTCTTTTGTGGACCTGTGCCCGACACGATTATTTTGAATGACATGATCATTCAGTTACCTACCAGCGCGAATTGTTACAAATGTCGTAATTATTTCGACATTTGGTTAAACGACAATTCCAAAGCGTTTGCTGCTTTACCAACTGAACAGAGAATTTCTGTACTGGAAGACATTACGATCAATTTCGATCTTATTGGCGCCCTTTTTAATCAAAAAAACAACGAATTCTTCAAAATGAAGCTGGAAATTGAAAAGAAAGCTTTGGAAAATGAACAGAAAACTGCCACAATTTGCTTACCAACACTCACTCCAACAGAACATTTAACCGCTATGGGAGTAGGACCAATCCGTGCAAATGGTACTATGAGCGAAATCTCCAAACTGTTTGGTGATGTATTATTAAATTCCAAAAATTCTAAGGGCGATCATTTATTTGATATTGATGGTGTTAGAATTGCAAAATTGATTTGTATCCTGTTTATTCTTACTTCGAAAAAAGTGTTAAATCAACACTCGGTGGAAAAAGCAGTCGGAGAAGGTCGGAATCTGCCCAAAAAGGATTAAAAAAGGTCAGATTTCAAGAAAAAAAGGGGATTAATTATTCCGAAAAAGGGATTTCGTCGTTATGCACTCTTTTTCAATAAACGGATAATTAATGTTTTACAATGCCAAAAAGGGGATCGCAAATTAAACGTTTGCTATCCCTTTTTTGATTTTATATCCTTGTGGCCTAATTCTTAAAAATGAGGGTATGGTTGATATTATTCTCTCTCAGAAGCAATATCAGGCACTGTTGACCAGGCTTGATGAAATCAACGATGATGTGACAACGCTCAGGCTAAAGTCACAACCCGAAGCCGGTTATATCGACAATCACGATTTACTGATGCTGTTGCAGGTCACAAACCGGACTGTGCAGCGCTGGCGCAAGAGTGGCCGTCTGCCTTATAAGAAACTTGGAGGCAAGTTTTATTATAAGGCAGCTGTCATTTTGGATAGTTTCAAGATGCGCCAGGATGAATCGGATGATGACGATGATGAACCCCCGCAAGCTCCCCCTCCTATTGAAAACGAAATACAGATCACGTGCGAGAAATGTCCACTGTTTATGATTTTGAATTCGGAGGATTGAATGTAATAAAGCTGTCAAGTTGATGCAGATTTAAAATCTGCATCAGCTTGACTGCCACCCAAGGCAACACCAAATACAAATTCTATAAATCCCAATCCACTATGTATGATGTAACACTTTTTGAAAATTTCAGCAATGCCATCGGGGATTACGCGCTCGGGGTAATGCTCGACGGGATCAAGAACGGAACCTACCGCCTGCCGATAGAATCGTTGCGAAAACTGATTCATAACGGCGACTATAAAGGCTACGACCTGGCCAAACGGAAACTGCCTGCCTTTACACCCTGTGCCCGATACAAAAGAGGCCGTAAGCTGGAATACATGACCGGTTATAACGCTGCGGTCGTACTGGATTTCGACAAACTGACGCCAGAGGAATTAATCAGGGTCAAGATGATCATCTGCATGTGCGACTATACCCTGGCTTGTTTTGTCAGTCCATCCGGCAACGGATTGAAGGTTTTGGTTCGTGTGAATACCGGTATTGAGGAACACAAGAGAGCATTTCTAAGCGTTCAGCAGTTTTATATGACCCTGACCGGCATCGCGATCGATCCATCAGGAAAGGATGTCACCCGGCTCTGTTTTGTGAGCTGGGATCCGGAGCTGTACTTTAATCCTCAGGCAACGATCTTTCAACCGATCATTGGAGAGGGACAGATTTGGCCGGAGGCTGGACCTGATAAGCCCAATGACGTCCCCACTTGGGCAACACGTCGTCCGGTTTCTACAGGAGAACCTTCCGGTATCATAGAAACCTACAATCGGTGCATTAACTATGTAGAGCGCCATTGCAGCTTCACAGAAGGTCACCGCAATGAATTTGTATTTGCACTATCACTGCAGCTCAGAAGGGCCGGAATGCCGGATGGATTGACGTTGATGATGATGTTGCAGGATTATAATTTTGATGAACGCGAGGTCAGGAGTTGCGTTAAAAGCGCTTATAGTTATGTTTGGAAGGATGAGACTGTTAATAAGGACAACGTAATAGGTGCAGATTACAAATCCGCACCAGCAGAACCTGCAGAGATTGTCAATGTTACCACTGGTGCGGATTTGCAATCCGCACCAAATGAGAACACCACTCCTCCAAAAAAAGAAAAGTCCCCCGGCAGGCGTTACCGCATCAAAAAAGTCGAAGCTCTTCTCTCCCAATGGTATCAGACCCGCTACAACGAGGTGACCGGCCTGATCGAATGGTGCCACGTCAAAACCAAAGAGCTTTTTAAAAGATTGGATGATTACGACGAAAACTCCATGCACCGCCGGCTTCATCATGCCGAACAGCCCATCCCGACCAACGCACTGCATACCCTGCTCTATAGCGACTTCAGCCCCGACTTCAACCCCTTCATCGCATATCGCGACTCACTCAATAAATGGGATGGCGAGACCGACTACATCCAGCAACTCAGCGACACGGTGAAGACCGAAGACGACACCTACTGGTCCTTCTGCTTCCGAAAGTGGTTCGTGGCCTATGCCGCCAGCCTGGTCTGCGACGAGGTCATCAACCACACCGTCATCGTGTTTGTCGGGAAACAGGGCGTGGGGAAGACCCGATGGATGAAACGGCTTGTACCCACGGCGCTGAAGAACTACCTGGGCACTGCAGCCCTGCAAACCGACAGCAAGGATACCGCCATCCAGACTTCAGAATGCGCGTTGATCATGCTGGATGAAATGGAGACGCTGAACCGAAAGGACCTGGCCTCGTTCAAGGAGCTCATCACCCGTCCCGAGATCCGGATCCGCCGTCCCTATGGTCGCAACTCCGAGAACCTCCCCCACCGTGCCTCGTTCATCGCGGCTGTCAATTACCAGCAGATCCTCACCGACCAATCCGGATCAAGACGTTATCTCTGTTCTTTGACGATATCCCTTGATTACGAGCACGAAATTGATCTGGATTGTGCTATGGCCCAAGCTTTTGCTTTATACGAAAGTGGTTTCAGGTTCTGGTTCGATCAGGAGGAGATCCGTGAACTCACCGACCGGAACGAAGTTTTCCTTTCCAAACCCATTGAAGAGGAGCTGATTGGAACCTGGTTACGAGCGGTGACACGAGCGGAATGGGATTCGAAGAACAAATTCATGACCGGGGCCAGCATCCAGCTCATGACTGCTGCCGACATCGCCATCAAGCTGACGGAAAAGTCGAAACAGAACTTGGGTGACAACACCTCAGTGAAAATCGGCAAGATCATGAATAAACTCGGTTTCGAACGGGTACGAAAGCACAATAACTACTACTACATGGTCAGGGTCGTCGATGGTGATACTGTCGAACGTGACAGCCGGACACTGGATGAGATACAGCCAGTTCAGAAGGATGAACAGGCAGAGAATGAGCAGATTATCAGACTTGAGGAAGACCTGTCTAAAAGCAGCCAGGATGATGAATTGCCATTTTAATTGTGTAGGGTGCGTAGGGTGCGTAGGGTAAAATTTCGAACTTAATATAATACGCACGCTACCCTATATGAATACAATAATACTATCATACATATTATTAAAACTACCCTCCGCACTCTACGCACTCTACGCAAAATAATAAAGTTCTTTGAAATCGTGAAATAAAATCAAAAAACCATGGACAATCAAAAAAGAATGACCACTACGGGAGATAAAGACGCTGCCGTTGTGAAAAAAATCCAGATCATGCTGAATACACTGGGCTGCGGTCCTGTATTTGAAGATGGCATATTTGGCGAGAAGACCCTCCGATCCGTAAAGGAATTCCAATCAAAAAATTGTGATGAACAGGGCCTGCCCCTGAAAGTGGATGGCAAAGTCGGCCCTAAAACATGGTGGAGCCTTGATCAGAACCTCACTAACTTTGTAAACAGCCATGCGGCCCTGCGCCTTGAGGTAGTGAAAATCGCCCGTCAGGAGATTGGGGTGAAGGAGGTTCCCCTGGGATCAAACCGTGGCCCCAGGGTCGAGGAATATCTGAAAAGCGTGTGTCTGGGACCGGGTTACGCATGGTGCGTTGCCTTTGTCTACTGGTGTTTCGAACAGAGCGCAGCAAGTTTAAACCTCGTCAATCCACTACCCCGGACAGGTTCCTGTATCGATCACTGGACAAAATCGCATGGAGATAAAATCATTACAGCAGAAGCAGTCCAAATCCCTCAATTTATTCAACCGGGGACCATTTTCATCATCCTGAACCGGAATACCGGACATGGACATACCGGCATTGTAGTCGGGGTTAATGGCGGTTTAATTCAAACCATCGAGGGAAACACCAATTCATTTCTTTCACGCGAAGGCAATGGGGTGATTGAACTGCAGCGAAAGATCTCCGACATCAATGGGGGATTCATTAATTATCAGTGAGAATTAATTATACATTCATTTTAAACCCAACCAAATCATGAGAAAAAAACACAAACCCAATCCCGAAAGAGCCCTCTATCTCAAGAACTATGCCGCGGGCATCAAAGAACGCATTGCCAACATCACCCTGGCTATCGAACAGGATCCTAACAACGCGAGCGCATGGTTCGATCGTGCCGAAGCCCGTAATATCCGTGGCGACAAGAAAAACGCCATCGCCGACTACACCCACAGCCTGGTACTTCAACCCGACAATACAGAAGCTTTAAGCCGCATGGCCTACATCAAAATCACGCTGAATGATTACCGGGGAGCGATGGCCAATCTGGACAAAGCCATTGCCCTGAAGCAGAACGATCACGATTACTTCTTTCATCGCGGTTTTGCCAGACTGAGAACCGGAGAAGTCCATGATGCGATGGACGATTTCAATAAATCGATCGAAATAGACCCGGATTCGGAAGGGCCCTACTACTACCTAGGCCAGGCTAAAACAGCCCTGGGAAATGCAGAGGGGGCGATTGTAGAGTTCTCCAAAGCCATTGAAATCAGACCCAAATTCGCCTGGGCCTATTTTGAAAGAGGAATTGCAAAGGCTCATCTGAAGGATTTTCCGGGAGCGATTGAGGATTTCGATAAAACGCTGAAACTCGATCGAAGAATCACTGCGGTCTATTTCAACCGGGGAGCAGCCAAATTTGAATTCGCAGATTATTTGGGTTCAATCATTGACAATACCAAGGCGGTGGAGATCGATCCGACTGGAGAAGGAGCCTGGTACAACCGTGGGCTTGCAAAGATCAGGATCGGGCAACCGGCTGAGGCTTTAGCGGACTTCCTGAAAGCGCTGGAACTCCGCAAGGATAGCGCCGAGACCTATAACAATATTGGCTACTGCCGGTATATGCTGGGCGATTTTGAAGGAGCGCTTGCCGAGTTAGGGCATGCCATCGAAACCAATCCCCAATACGCAGAGCCTTATATGTCGCGGGGGATGTTGTTGGTTGAGCTGGGCGACAAGTACTCAGGCTGCAAGGACCTTCGCAAAGCTGCCGAACTGGGCCGAAAGGATGCGCTGGAGGTACTGGCAGAGATAGAGGATGACTGAAAGAAATGGTTCCAGGAACCATTTATAGTGGTTTCATCCAGAAAAACGGGGGGTTCATACAATAACTCCCTGTTTTCTTGTTTTTTCAAAAAATGCATTTGATCTTTACAAGGTATTCATAACTAAAATGTTATTTTTTGATGATTGAGTTCATCCCTACTCCGATTGGGAATTATAGAAAAGACTATTCGGCTATGGATGCGGCTTTCATTTTTTCGGATGAGGATAACAATAAGTATCTCATCGCGATTGAGACCAATTATACCGATGCGCTGGGATCGAATCTGGGCAGCAACAATGATGTAAAACTTGCTGTGGCAGTAGAATCCGGTTTATTTACAACTGAGGGGCTGGAAAAGATACGGAAAGAGTCTTGTAACCAGATCTACCGGAATTGATTATGTGAGAGATAATGGGGTCTGAACCAATTATTTTATTTGACCCCATTTATTATAACACATTTGTAATAACGTCGGTATCAATTACAAATTTATAAAAGAAAGGTAATCTCACAAATATAAATTGTATTAAAAATGGAATTAACCTATCAGAATACAGACCTGGATAAATTATTTGAAAACGGATTATTGAGCGTCAGATCTTACCATATTTGTTCAGATCAAAATCTGATGGATTCCGATGCCATTTCAGACTTTTACCGACAAAATCATAGTTTTAAAACCTTAAGAAGCTGTGGTGAAATCAGTAATAATGAATTAATTAAGATTTGTTCAATATACGATACCACTTTCATTTTAGCGGATGTATTTGTTCCTAATAATGGGGTAAATAAAATTGAGTTTATGGACTCAAAACAAAAGTCTATCCTGGAAAACGTAATCAAAATTGAAAGAAGTAAGTTATCAAAGAGAAGTATTAATGCGCTAACTTCTTTCCGGGATGGAATTTTTGATGTAAATAATATTGGGAATTTTTTAAATTTCTGTACAAAAGATATTAATTCAATAGATCAAATTGGGGAAAAATCAGCTTCAGAAATAAAAGTATTTATCAACAATATAAATCAACAAATTGAATTCATATTAAGTATTACAGATGAAAATAAAAAAACTGCTGTTCTATTAAATAAGTATCTCCAGATTTTTTTTACATTAAAACTGAAAAATCAGTATAATATATTTGAAAATGAGGATTTCTCACGTGGCATACCAATATTTAAAATTTTAAAAGTATTGATCGATAAGGAAATATTATTCAATCCGATGGATAGTGAAATATTTACTTCTTGCTTTAATTATTTTAAAGAAACCCAAAACAGTCTTGTGGAAGACGATGGTTTTAAGCTGAGACAAACCACAACTGTCCCCAGATGTGAACGATTATATTTATTTGAGAGGCTGCCTGTTATATTTTCCTTTTTAAATATCATGAAATCAGATGTTTCGGATTTGTATTACAATGAGAATTGTGAAAATTTCATTATGATAAATGAAAATTTAGTTACTCAAATCAATCAGACAGAGGAAAACAACTTCAATATCTTTTTCATAACTAAAATATTATCTATCCTTCACTCCAAACGGTATGCATTGATAGGAGATGAGAAAAATATTGTATTAGGAAAAAGGGGCTTGATTTCTCACAACTGGAGACTTACCTATTTGATAAAAAGAGGCATTACAGAAATATTTGATTTCAATAAATTTGTTGAAGATATTGGTAGTAGATTATCAGAAAGCAAGAAGAATTATCATAAAAGCTTTACATCATATCTACTAAAATTTCTAAAGGGAAATTGCGTTGATGAGATTGAAAACATCAGAGAAATCGCTTCCTACATTTTACTTAAAGAATTCGAATTATCACCGGATGCCGATGATAAACTCTATTTCAGAATATATGCAAAACAACAAGTCAAAAATTCTATCTTGTTGTTTCTGCGTCAAATGAATGAACTGGTAATGCTCAATCAGCTTTTTGAAATGATCAATCAGGATAAACCGGGTTATTTTGAAAACCGTAAACAATTAAGTGAATTTATTAAAAACATTGCAGAAATAACCTATTTTGAAAATACAAAAATGATTGGTTTGAAAGTATGGATTGATAATGAAAATAGTTCCGGCTTGACGATAAAAGACCTGGCTATACAATATTTAACAAGTATTTTCGAACCGGTACTTACAAAAGAAGTAATAAAATATATTAAAATCCATCATTATGGTACTTCAGAAGACATTCTTTCAAACCTTAAATTTGATTCTAAAAAAATATTTGCTTTTCAGAGTAGCAAACATCTTGGTTTAAAGGCAAAAAGATATGTATCCTTCAAATTTATTAGCCTTAAGAAGGTTAAATTATCAGATATACTGTGGGAGGAAAACTATAATAAAGCTAAAGCATTCATTCGTGAGAAAAAAAGATTGCCAATCAACAATGGATCAGCCACAGAAACAGCCATTTATAAATTTTTGAAATTACAAAAATCATATCGGATAAATGATCGTCTGCGTCCTGAACGCATTGAATTATTGGAGAATATAGGATTCCTAACAAAAGGGAAGATGCTTACAAAAGTATGGATTGCTGAATATGAGAAATTGAAACATTTTAGAGAAGTACACAGTAATCGATGACCTAAACTCAATAAAAATCCTTCTGAGAAGCTTTTATATGGTTTTTGTCTGGAAAATAAATATAGGATCCGTATAAGAAGGATTTCAAAATATAGAATAGATTTATTGAACGAAATTGATTTCCAGCTTTTTGAACAAAACTGAATCTATCAAGTTAAATAATTTGAATTTAATTGTGGCCGGCTCCATTAACTTTTCATATGATAAAACCAGATAAACATATAACAGGAATAGGTTTTTGGATTGGAGGAGGAGTATTTAGTATCATCAATATCATAAAGATTCTTGCCCATGCCAACATCCTGAGGTATGATTATATAATGACGGGCGTAGCTGTCATATTTGTTATATTGAGCTTGATACTTCTAAGAAAAAAGAATAAAGAGGATAATTTGGGCACAAAAGATAAATATGCCTTTGGTATAGGTTTCTGGATAGGTGGAGGAGTTTATAGCTTGATAAACATGATTATGAACCTTAAAAACGCACCTCAAAGCAATATTTTAACGTATAACTATTTAATAACAGGGGTTGCAGTTATTGGATTGATTCTAAACATAATTTTATTGAAAAGGGAAAAAAGAAGTTAAAGAGTTAAGTGATATAACTTAATGGGTCAGTCCCCATTTCCGACTTGCTTTTTAGTAAATTACATCTGACCTTTATAGTGAATTCAATGTTATGAAAAACAGACTATTTGCAGTTGGGGATATACATGGATGTTTCGCCTCCTTTGAAAAGTTAATCGAAACTAAAATAAAACCCAGAAAGACCGACAAAATCATTCTGCTTGGGGACCTCATCGACAGAGGACCTCAAAGCAAAGAAGTTGTTGATCTCATCATCGATTTACAACGAAAAGGTTTCGACATCATCCCATTACTGGGAAACCATGAAGATATGATGCTAAATGCACTGGATAATGAAAAAAACCTGCCGCTCTGGCTTTACAACGGGGGTGATACAACGATGCATAGTTTTGGTATTTACACATTAAAAGAACTCAACGAGCAGTATATTCATTTCTTCAGGCAATTAAGACCGTATTATCCTTACCAGAACTTTCTATTTGTTCATGCCGGTTTCAATGATTCAATCCAGGATCCCTTTACTGATAAATACCATATGCTCTGGACCTGTAATCGCATTCACCTGCATCCATTACTAAAGGACAAGACTATTATCCATGGCCACAAGCCCATAAAAGACGAAAAGTGTCAGCTTCTTGTAAATAACAGAAACCAAACCATTGATATTGACACGGGGTGTGTCTATTCCGAAGTGGCGGGATATGGTCGGTTAACGGCATTGGAATTATTTTCTAATCAGTTGTATTCCGTTTAAATTTTTATTTACATTTGAACAACCAATTCGCGATTCGCGAATCGCGAATAAACTACATACGATGAAGAATCACAATGGAATGCGGCCTCAGGATATTGTAATCTTACTCAAATTAATTGTCATTAATAACGACAATTGGAAGAACATTGATTTGGCCAAATCCCTTCAAATTAGTGCATCTGAAATATCAGAAGCATTAAACCGGTGTAGAATTGCTGGACTTGTCGATACCCAAAAACGGAAAGTAAACATCAACTCCTTTAAAGAATTTCTAATTTATGGACTAAAATATGCATTTCCGGCAGAACCCGGAGCTGTGGTAAGAGGTGTCGCTACAGCGCATTCAGCATACCCAATAAACGAATATATTGCATCAGGCAACGACATATATGTCTGGCCCTATGCAAAAGGAACTCAAAGAGGACAGGCCATAGAACCACTATATAAAACACTGCCGGCAGTTGTTCAAAACGAAAATCAGTTGTATGAACTCCTGGTTATTACGGATACAATCCGGATAGGACGGGCCAGGGAAGTAAAGATTGCCATCGAACAACTCGAAAAACGATTGCAAAATGAGTAGTTCAAATATTACTATGCTGCAAGTAGTGGCAGACGGATTGAAAGAACTAAAAGACGAAATGGTATTTGTTGGAGGAGCGGTGGTCGAATTGTATGCCAGTGATCCTGCAGCATCCGATATCCGTCCGACACTCGATGTTGATTGTGTCATTGAATTAAGTTCCGCAACAGCGCATATTCGGCTGGAAGAAAATCTCAGGGCAAAAGGATTTGCACATGACCTCTCGCCTGAAGCTCCCATTTGCCGTTGGATTTATCAGGACATTAAAGTTGATGTAATGTCCACAGATGAAGAAATCCTCGGCTTTAGTAATCAGTGGTATCATGAAGGCATAGAGAATAAAATTGGCAAAGTCTTACCACACGGAAATGCAATTTATGTATTTTCACTCGAATACTATTTAGCAACTAAGTTTGAGGCGCACAAAAACCGTGGCGGGAAAGATTTAAGACAAAGTCACGATTTTGAAGATATTATTTATATACTTGATAACTGCCCGGATATCCTGAGCAATATTTACAATGCCAAAGCTAGTGTCAAAGGATACTTAAAAAAGGAATGTCAGAGATTATTGGAAAATAAACATTTAATTGAAGGAATTGAAAGCGCACTCCCTTATGGATCGGGTGGCGAAAGAACTGCAATGATTGAGGATATAATCAAGGATATTAGAGAAATATAAATAGTGAATTAATGGTGCCTGGCACCATTAACCCTGGAGGTATTGGAAGAGATAGAGGATGACTAAAATAAATGGTGCCAGGCACCATTTACCGGCTAGTGCATATTTAAAATCTGCACTAGCTGGTTTCTTTAACTGACAATCGTGACAGTATCTACAGCCTGGAATAAATCGATAAGCTTTCCATCTTTTACAGTCCATACGTGTGTAGCATTGGCTTTAAAAGGATTACCGGTAGCTTTATTTATGCCTTGGTAATAACCTACCATTACAACTTTATCGTCTGCACCAAATATTTGATTTACTGCAATATTGAAACCATCAAAGTAAACGGGGAGATTCATGAATACATTTTTCACTACTTCTTCGTGCCCTTTGTATGTGCCATCGCCTTTCACAAAAGGCAAACCCTTACATTCGTGCCATACAATGGCAGGATCAAATATTGCCAATACTGCTTCCACATTACCAGTGGCAAAACCAGCATAAGCTTGCTTAACCAAATCAACATTTGTCATAATATTACTTTTTAATGATTAACAAGAAAGATGAAATTATCCGTAAAATCTATTTCACAGATAACCTTTTAACACATTCTACATTTAATTGTTTAAACAAAAAATGGAATAAATGGGGTCAGGCACAAATAATTTTAATTTTTGTCAACCTATACCAGGACAAGACACCATTTAATGCAAAAAGAATTTCGAAAACCAATGACGCATGCAATCATTTATAAGCGTTCTTTGTAATCTAAATGCAGCAATCTGAACTTACCCAAAAAAATATAAATCATACAATATGAATCGTACCCATACCTTCTTTTGCAAAATCCTACTAGGCTTTATCCTCTTGTTTCCCGCTTTAAAAGCCCAGGCGCAACATCCAAGAGTTGCAATTATTAATGTATCAGATACAACCCTTTTTCATAAACATCTGGGAGTTACCCCACTTACAAATAAGATGGACACTTTAGACCTGCAATTTAATTGCATTCAATATGTAAATCGTGAGCTAACCCGATACCTGTCTCCAGGTTACAGGGTTATTTTCATCACAACACCCGATACGCTATTGTCGAAAAATAAATCGCTCGATGGAGTAATGGGTCTGAAAAAAACTGTCAGATCATGGCTTGCAAGTCTAAAAGATAAATATGAATTTGTAATTTATATTCAGACAGACCCTTTAGGTGGCGGGTTAAAAGGTGCGGGAGGATTATTCACCCATAGTAATCCTATAAAAATGCAGGTATCTACCTTTAGTACCATTGTATTTTCAGCATTCAGGACTTCAAATCAGGAAAGAATGGAATACTTTACCGGATTAGGGGCGGATAATTTCCCGATAAAAGGGTATAAATTCACGAAAGATATCATGACTATCGACCCTGAAATGATCCCATTCCTCAAAAGTGAACTGATGAAGCATTTGGATTATAAGATAGAGAATTTCTTGACGGATACCTCCCTGGTCCCTAAGGAAGTATATGATGGTATAAAGTTAACGAAGACAGAATAAAAAAAATCCATTAACGTACGGATGGTTTTCAAAAATTTACAAACCTGTTGAAACACTATTAACTGCATTGCCGGATATGAATTTGCAAGATATTGACTGGGTAATAGTGGGAGGTGAAAGTGGCCGGACTCCCCGACCCATGAAAGAAGAATGGGTGCTTGATATTAAAGAGCAATGCCAAGCAGCCAATGTTGCCTTTTACTTTAAACAATGGGGAGGAACGAATAAAAAGAAAGCCGGGAGTGAACTTGATGGCAAGCATTATAAAGAAGTTCCACTATTTTAATTATAAGTATATGAGAATAATAGGGTTTAGATTAATTGTGGTTGATCCCATTTAGCCCCATTAAATCCTAAATGGGGGCTGACCACATAGTGCGTAATCCCCTTTAAGTTCCAATATCATGAACATTTTATCAAGTTTATACTTTATAGTTTATAAATAAAGTTAAATTAATAATTATTGCAACTTTAAAGTACATTTTATTATTCTTTGTTATACATTTGTACTTTATTTATCAAATGGCAAAAGAACAAGAGGTTGAACTTTTTTTGAGGGAATTCAAGGAAAAGATGAAGATCTGGGATGTTCTTTTCAGAGATGAAAGAGGGAAAAACTCTCAGGCATTGCTGGATTTGGAAATAAGAGCTATCGATCGAATCAAACTACTTGAAAAACTTAAATCAACCGATTATTCTGAAGGCCCTTTGGAGGAGAAACTGTATGGCGGGAGTAATATGTGGGTATTTGGTAAAGCAGTAAAACTTCAAGAAGTCTACATTAAAGTCACGATGGGTCCTCCAGGTTCAAACGTGATTTGTATTTCTTTTCATATTTCCGAATATCCGATGAACTATCCCTTTAAAAATCAACAAGCAAAATGAAAAGTCCGATAACAGGGAAAGAAATGGTTCTGATAAAAGAGAAAAGAACGTTGTCATTTCGAAAAGAAGAATTTGAGGTAGTTTATCATTCATACAAATGTGAGGATAGTGGCGAATCGTTTACTACGACTCAATTGGATGAACTCAACCTAAACCAAGTGTATAACCAGTACCGGGTAAAACATAATTTACCCTTTCCTGATGAGATCATGCTCATCAGGAAGAAGTATGGTTTGTCTGCAGCCAAAATGTCAGAAATTTTAGGTTTTGGGGCAAATGTGTATAGAAATTATGAAACCGGTGAAATTCCAAGCCAGTCAAATGCACGACTGATCCAGTTGGCCAAAGATCCTAAAGAGTTTAAACAACTTATAGGATTAGGCTTTGATGCGGAAGGAAAGTCCCCCGAGAAGATTTATCAAAAAATTGATGCCATCATTCAAAAAGAAGGAGACAATTTTTTGAATACGCAAATTGAACACTATTTATTGGGAACAACCAGGCCAAACGCTTTTACAGGATACAGGATTCCCAACCTTGAGAAATTCAGGGAGATGGTAGTGTTTTTCACTGAGAGAATGCAGCCCTGGAAAACCAAGTTGAATAAGCTGATGTTTTATGCTGACTTTGGAATGTTCAGCAAGGTGGGGTTATCGATTAGTGGTGCACAGTACCGTGCTATATCTTTGGGCCCTGTACCTGATAATTATCAAAGCATCTACGAATTTCTTGAAAAAAATGGAGATATTGAAATTCATTACACTCAGTTTAGTGACGGGGGTACAGGAGAACAGTTTAAACCAAATCCTAAACGAACCTTTAACCCTACATTTTTTTCGGAACAGGAATTAAATGAACTGGAGGAAACTGCTGAACGGTTTAATAAATGCCTGACCGGGGAGATAATCGATATTAGTCATCTGGAAAAAGTCTGGATTGAAAATCAAAATGGGAACGGGTATATTGATTTCAAATATGGGTTTGAATTGAGATAGGGGTTTATAATTTGGGGAATTGGGGGTTGATCCCAATAATTCAATAAATTCCGATTCACTAACTCTTTGAATTATAAATAAGAATTAATTGAATTTTTAGAATATGGAAAGATAATGTAACAATAATATTTTTTACTTTTACTTAAGAATTCTTAAAAATGATTTAAACTTATGGAATCAACAGCCCCTAAATTTTTTTGTTTTGTATTAATGCCGTTTTCAAATGATTATGATGACATTTATAATTATGGAATAAAAGAAAGTTGTAAAGAAGCTGGCACTTATTGTGAAAGAGTCGATGAACAGATATTTCAAGAAACTATTCTTGAAAGAATATATAATCAAATAGCAAAAGCTGATATTATAATTGCTGACATGACGGGAAGAAACCCAAATGTCTTCTATGAAGTAGGTTATGCACATGCACTTAATAAACCAACAATTTTACTTACCCAAAATTCGGAGGATATTCCATTCGATTTGAAACATTTTCCACATATCGTATATGAAAAGAAAATTTCCGTCATCAGAGAAGAATTAACAAAAAGGTTGATTTGGTTTAAAGATAATATTGATTCAACTGATAAAACTTTTAAAACAGATATTGATATTTATGTTGATGATATTAATTTAGAAAATGGAAATGTAACTCACGAATATAAATCACAGGAATATCCCAACTTTTATTTTACAATTCATAATAATTCCCCTCGGACATATCAACCAGGAGATTTTCAAATAGGAATAATCTCAGCTGATTTTTCAGATTCAAAAACAAACAATACAAAAACAACCAGGCTTCCGGACAAGAGATATATGCATATGCTACCATTTTTCAATTTGCTTTTCCCGGGTGCTTACGCATCTACTAGATTTTTATTTAATCATGCTAATTTAAAAGAACGAAGTGTTCTGGAATCTTCTTTAATATTACGCGTATTTACTGATATGGGAAGTAGAGATTTTTCATTAAAAATCAAAAGACAGCAAAATAATATAATTCAACAAATGTAGTAACCTTAATTTATGATTCTATAATTTATTAACATCAAAGGACATGAGTATAACCCGACAAGAAACATTAATTCATTGGAATTATTTTCTTTCAATAGAAGAGGATTTACAAAGATTAAGCAGATTTGTTGACTTCTCAGAGAAAAATGATTCTACTTTCTCATTAGAAATAGCAAGGATATTGATGGCTTCAACTGCTGAAGTTGATGTCGTATTAAAAAAATTATGTTCAGCTATTAATCCGAATTCTGATGCAAAAAGTATTAATCAATATTATAATCCTATTACAAATTTAACATCAGACTTTAAGGATTTCAGAGTAATAATCCCTACAGAAAAAATGGAACTAAAACCATGGAGTGCTTGGGACGCAAATCACCCACCATTATGGTGGACTGCAAATAATAAAGTCAAACATGAAAGGCATGAACATTTCCAAGAAGCATCTTTGAAAAACTGTTTAAACGCAGTTTCCGGTTTATACGTTGCTGTTCTTCACCTGTATTCTGATCAAGCCAATAAAGGTGAGCTTTTAACTCTTCCAAAGTTGTTTAATGTTAGTGATGAACATTTTGGTGGCACAAGTATGGGGAGATACGGAACAGGTTTTAAATATAGAATAATGTCACAATAATAAATTTGAAATCTTCAAATACAAATATTAATGGGTAAGTCCCCATATTCACTTAAAAGTATAATTATTAAAAAAGGAAAAGTAGATTCCAATTGTATCTGCATTCTATTCTATTCATACAAGCACAATTAAAGTTGAAAACTCAAAGTTAAATGAAATGAAACTCATAACCTGGAACTGTCAGGGTGCTTTTAGAAATAAAGGACATATTATTTTGGAACTCTGTCCAGACATTCTTGTTGTTCAGGAATGTGAGCATCCGGACAGGTTGTTATTCAATTCTCAACAGCCCAACGATTTTTTATGGTTCGGTGATAATCAACATAAAGGGCTAGGGATCTTTTCTTTTAGCAACTTGAAATTTAAATTGCTTAATGAATATAACTCTAGCTTTAAGACAATGGTGCCAATTTTGGTTACTGGAGGTAAATTAGACTTTCTTCTTTTTGCGATTTGGGCAAACAATCCAGTAGATAAAAACAATAAATATATTGAACAGGTATGGAGGGCTATAAACTTCTATGATCAGATCATAAATAGTTCTACAATTATTATAGGCGACTTTAACAGTAATAAAATTTGGGACCGGAAACATAGAAAAGGGAATCACTCTGATGTTGTTGATTTTTTAGCAGGAAAAAACATTCACAGCATTTATCATACACTATTAAATCAGGAACAGGGGAAAGAATCTCAACCTACATTTTTTTTGCAACGCAACAAATACAAACCTTACCATATTGACTATTGCTTTGCTTCAAACAATATAATTGAACGAATTCAAAAATTTGAAATTGGAAAATATGAAAGTTGGATAATTCATAGCGATCATTTACCAGTTGTGGCTAACTTTGACATTTGAAACTAAACGAAAAACTTAATGGAGCTTAATGAACAAATAATCATTTAAAAATAAGATCTATATATGAGCTTTGGTAAAACAATTAAAATATTTCTTATCGACGGAGATCCCAATGGTCGGATGAGTTGTGAACTTTCAAATTGGTCAGGAAAAGCATATAAAATACCCAGAATAAAAATAAAGGACTGTACTGACAGAATGGATCTTGAAAGTACTGCGGTATATCTATTATTTGGTAAAGATGAAGAAGATAGAGATCTTGTTTATATTGGTGAAGCTGAATCTATTTTGAAAAGGCTTAATCAACATCTAACACAAAAAGACTTTTGGAACGAGGCTATAATTTTTATCAGTAAAGATGAAAATCTTAATAAAGCACATATCAAGTATTTAGAAAATCGTCTTCATGAAATTGCGAAAACTGCAAAAAGATATAAAATTGAAAATTCAATAACTCCAACACAATCTTCAATTTCAGAATCTGACAGAGCTGAAATGGAAGAATTTATTGAAAATATTAAAATGTTAGTTAACACACTTGGACATAAAGTCTTTGATGAAAAAAGGGAATTTAAATCAAAACAAAAGCAAGAGTTTTTCTTTATAAAAGCAGCCCGTGGAGCTGAGGCACAAGGAGCACCCACATCTGATGGATTTGTTGTTTTAAAGGGCTCTAAAGCAGCTGGATCTACTGTTAATTCAATGACCCCAAGCTTTCTTTCCTTGAGGTTAAGGTTAATTGAACAGGGTGTAATGGAAAATAAAGGTGATTATCTTGAATTTCCAGAAGATTATATATTTAGTAGTCCTTCTACTGCTGCTTGTATGGTGTTAGGAAGAAATGCTAATGGTTTGACAGAATGGAAATTAAAAGGGGGTAAGAACTTAAAAGAATTTGAATCGAATGATAAAACAAAAGTGGGTTAATGCTATATTTTATTACATCGATTGAAAAAAAAGTTTGTGATTTCATGGGGACTGATCCCATTAACCCCATAAGTTCTCTGAAGAATAAAGGAGTGTGAAAATAGTTTTGTGTAAGCAAAATTTTATAACAATCCTTTAATCTAAAAATGTTAATCTTTTAAAGGTTATTTTATCTTTAATTATATTAACATATATTTGATTGTTAAATAGTTGCAAAACAAGTAATAATGATTATCTTTGTGTAAATTTCCTTCTATAAAAAGTAAATTTATGGTATTGACTGACAACAATAATATATTGGACAAATTGAGAAGCTATTCAACAGTCTTCACAAGAGCGTCATTTAACAAATTGTTACAGTATGATGATTATTCTTTTATTGATGCTAAAATAGAAAGGTATGACTCACTCAAAGTGGGAAAGAGTATCCATAGTTATTACGATTATATTCAATACATATACAGAGCGTTAAGCAAACATTACCGGAATGAGTATGTTTACAAAAACACTTTTATTAATGATTTGCTCCTATCCCAATATGGAGTAAAAGATACTATTGCAATAAACGAATTCAGGGTTGGCAATTCAATTGCCGACATTGTAATGTTTAATGGTACCAGCAAGGCCTTTGAGATAAAGACTGAACTGGATACAGATAAACGTCTAATTGGTCAATTAGCAGATTATAGGAAAATCTTTAAAGAGTGTTATATAATTACCCATGAATCGTTAGTTGAAAAATATCTACAGGAGGATGAGCAAATTGGTATTATCAAATTAATTGAAAGGCCTAAATCTTTAATTATGCAGGAGGTTCGTCATGCAAAAGAGAACAAGGAAATTGATTCTGATACTCTCATCCGATCAATTAGAACTCAAGAGTATAAAAGCATTGTTAAACAGTATTATGGAGAATTACCTGAAATGCATAGTTTTAATATGTTCGAAACATGCAGTGGTTTATTGAAATGCATACCACGTGATCAGTTACATCATTTTTTTATCGAAGAACTCAAAAAAAGAAAATCGAATACCAATATGATAAACAAATATTGTAATGAATTGAGACAAATGTGTTTCGCAATGAATATTGATTTAAATTTATATCGTGAATTAGATTTTAAATTGAGTAAGAAGATAAATTTATAATTATGTATTATCCGTATTTGAGGGGAAGACAGTTTGAACTCATTGCATTACGTGAATATGCACATCAATATGGCGAGAAAAATAATATTATCCCCATTATTGAACCGGTAAAAAAAACATTTAACAGTATGAAATTAGCACTGCCTATGCTTATAGAAGGTAATGTAAAATTTGCACTCATTTTGAATCCTCAAGTAGGTGAAATAAAATCCTCAGGGGATATAACCGTTAAATTGAAAGAAGAATTATCAGATATTTCAAAATGGATTCCAGCATATTTATTAGATAACAATTATGATGCTGTTTCTGATAGAATTACAGAGGATGATTATACTGATGTAATGTTAATCTGTTCAGATATAACAGATAGCGGTGATAATAAATTTGAAGCTCTAGTCACACGGTCAAACATTAAATACATTGTTTCGAAAGAAAATAGGACCTTAAAAAGAAAACTAGCCCATGCAGGCAAAATTTTGATTCGGCTGGATGATAACTTTAATGCTCAAAAACGAAATAGTGATTATACCGTTATTGATGAGGAAAAGTTTTCGGAAGAACACCTGTATTATAAAGATGATGGTTATGATGGGTTTTCAGACTATACAGTACTCATCAGTGAATTTATTGAGGGTGGAGCAGCGCCTTTTGCAGTGGCTATACATCTAACCTATCAAAAAGAAAACAATGAGGTGTGGGTAAAGCATTTTGTGTCAATATCAAATGATGACAGAGCTAATATTCAAGGAAAGTTTGCTGAAGCAGCTGAAAAAGCAGTCACATTTCTCGATATTAAAAATATTCATACCTACGCTTCAGAAGAATTAAGGGCTTATTATAATAGTAGATCATATCCAGGTCTTGGTGTTGTGAAAAAGATTTCAATTAAAAATCATTTGGAACTCATAAATGGAATATTAAATACAACTGATTAATCATGAAAGTCTGTATTCACTGTTTTAACGATTTAGAATTAAAACGGTTTATTGCTTCATATTCCGATGAACAGGGGTTATGTGATTATTGTCGTGATGGTTCAGAAACAGAACTGCTTGATATAGAAGAATTATTAGATTTTTTTGCTGAATTCTTTGAGATTTTCAAGGAAGACATTCATGGAACAACACTTTTAGAATTAATTCAGAATGATTGGAATCTTTTTTCAGATAAACCAGAGAGTAATGATGTTTTATCTGATTTAATTTCAATTCTTGGGACTTCAATAATGAATTCACGTACAAAGGTTGGATATATTGACGAGATAAAAGAATGTGCATCATACTGGGAAACATTAAAGGATAATATAAAATGGAAAAGACGCTTTCTTATAAATACTGACCTATTAGAAGAATTGGGTTGGGATAGATTGTTTAAACTAAATAATCAAATTGTTACACTATCAAAATCTGAACCTTTATACAGAGCAAGACTACATTTTGAAGGTGATCAAGAAATATTTGAGAGAAAAGAAATGGGATGTCCTCCACAAAATAAAGCAGCGGCTGGAAGGGCAAATCCACAAGGAATTCCATATTTATATTTAAGCAAAAGTATTGCTACTACCTTGTATGAAATCAGGGCCTCATTTCTTGATGAAGTCAGTGTTGGTATATTTAAAATAAAAGATGACGACAATATTAATTTAGTTGACTTTATTGAATCAGCTAGTGCGTTCCGAAATATTGAAGAGATAAAGGAATATACCAAAATAATGCTTCTGAAAAAATTCATCAGTGCTGATATATCAAAACCAATACGTCGTTATGATTCTAAATTAGAGTATATACCTACACAATTCATTTGTGAATATATCCGCTATATCACAAATGTCGATGGGATTCAATTCAGTAGTTCATTACATACCGGAGGTGTAAATATAGTTTTATTTGATCAGGAGAAGATTGAATGTATTGATGTTGGATTGCATCGGATTACAAAAGTTGATATTGAATCTCAAAATATTTTGCATGGTTAATATTTTTTAATGATTGATACACTATATATAAAGAGGTGGGGTGGTTTCATTTTCTATTGACATTTATGCCCTACGGCCAAAAAGAAGGATGCTCATAATTTCTATTGATATAAAAGTCTTACGGACAAAAAAGCAAAATGAATTAATGCCCTAAGTGACAAAAAAGCAAACTGACCCATTTGCAAAATCAGTATATTTGAACCACCATATACAAAACGATTTTTAAATGTCAGAAGACCAAAAGAAGCAACTCGAACAACAACTTTGGAATATAGCGAATACCCTCAGGGGGAAGATGGATGCGGATGAGTTCCGGGATTATATACTGGGGTTTATTTTCTACAAGTATCTTTCGGAAAAGATGATGCGGTATGCAGATAGAATTTTGATTCCGAATGGTTTCAAATACATGGATATTAAAGAAGGTACTTCTAAGGGAGAATTGGATTTAGAAGCGATAAGAGAGGATGCTTTGGGTGGGCTTGGCTATTTCCTGAGGCCGTCGGAGTTGTTTAGCGAGGTGGCCAGGCGTGGAAACAGTGTGCTGGATGGTGAAGATAATTTTATTCTCGGGGACCTGAAGAAGATCCTGACCAACATTGAACAGAGCACGATGGGCACAGAGAGCGAGGATGATTTCGATAACCTTTTCGAAGATCTGGACTTAACGAGTACGAAACTGGGCAGGACGGAGTCGGCCAAGAATGAATTGATTGCAAAGGTCCTCTCGCACCTGGACAAGATTGACTTCTTTCTGGAAAACTCGGAAAAGGATGTGCTGGGCGATGCTTATGAATACCTGATCGGGCAGTTTGCCAGTGGGGCCGGGAAGAAGGCGGGGGAATTTTACACGCCTCAGGAGGTGAGCAAGGTGTTGGCAAAACTGGTCACGACCGGGAAAACAAAGCTGAAATCGGTGTATGATCCTACGTGTGGTTCGGGTTCATTGTTGCTCAGGGTTGCCAGGGAGGTGAAGGAGGTGAGCGCCTTTTACGGACAGGAGCTCAACCGGACGACGTATAACCTGGCCCGCATGAACATGATCCTGCATGATGTGCATTACCGCAAGTTTGACATCAGGCAGGAGGACACTTTAGAGCGTCCACAGCACATCGATAAGCGGTTTGAAGCCATTGTTGCCAATCCGCCATTCTCTGCGCAGTGGAGTGCCAGTCCGTTGTTCATGAGCGATGACAGGTTCAGCCAGTACGGGAAACTGGCGCCTTCGAGCAAGGCTGACTTTGCTTTCGTGCAGCACATGATTTATCATCTGGCCGAAAACGGGATCATGGCGATCGTGTTGCCTCACGGGACGTTGTTCAGGGGTGGCGCCGAGCAGATGATCAGGAAATACCTGATCGGGGACCGGAACTATCTGGATGCGGTGATTGGGTTGCCGGCTAATGTGTTTTACGGGACTTCAATTCCGACTTGTATCATGGTGTACAAGAAGTGCCGGGAGAATCCGGAGGATGTGTTGTTTATTGATGCCAGCCAGCATTTTGAGAAGGTGAAGACGCAGAACATGTTGCGGGATGAGCATATTGACAAGATCATTTCGACTTACCGGGGAAGACTGGAGGAGGAGAAATACAGCAGGCGGGCTACTTTGCAGGAGATTGCGGATAACGACTACAACCTGAATATTCCGCGTTATGTGGATACTTTCGAGGCTGAGGATAGTATTGATATCAATGCCATTGCTGCTGAGATCAAGGAACTGGATAAACAGATGGTTTCTATTGATGCTGCTATTGCGGATTTTTGTAAACAGCTTAATATTTCTACTCCTTTTTAATTATGGAAAAGACAAAGAATGTGCCGGTGTTGAGGTTTCCAGAATTTAAAGGGGAATGGGAACATAAGATATTGAGCAAAATATTTACTATTTCTGCCGGAGGTGATATTGGTAATGAAAATGTAAGTCCAACACAAAATGACATTTTTAAATATCCAATTTATGCCAACGCTGAAAAAGGAAAAGGTCTTTATGGATTTTCTGATATTTTTAAAATTAATGAGAATGTTTTAACAGTTGCAGGTAGAGGGGTTAATCTTGGTATTGCACATGCAAGGGACCACAAGTTTTATCCCATTGTTAGATTACTTGTTTTAAAACCGAAGAACGGTGAAAATATATTCTTTTTTGAATATTGCATTAATAATCTCAATATTTTACTTGAAAGCACAGGAGTTCCCCAATTAACTGCACCGCAAATTTCAAATTACTCTGTTTGCTCCCCTTCAACTAATGAACAAGAAAAAATAGCTTCTTTCCTTAAAGTAGTAGATAACAAACTCAATAACTTAAAGAAAAAGAAAACCCTTTTAGAGCAATACAAAAAAGGGGTAATGCAAAAAATCTTTTCGCAAGAATTACGATTTAAAGATGATAATGAGAAAGAATTTCCGAAGTGGGAAAAGAAGAAACTTGGTGCAGTTTCATTGATTAATCCCAAAAGCGAAAAATTACCTGATACATTTATCTATATAGATCTTGAAAGTGTTGTTAATGGTGTATTATTAAAAGAGGAAATAATTGAATTTACGAATGCACCTAGTAGAGCCCAAAGATTATTAAGAAGTGGTGACGTACTCTTTCAAATGGTTAGACCGTATCAAATGAATAATTTATATTTTGATAAAGAGGGTGATTATGTTGCATCTACAGGTTATGCACAAATTAGAACATCTAATAATTCAAAATTTATTTTTCAATATTTACATTATCAAGAATTTGTAAATGAAGTAATTGAAAGATGCACTGGAACTAGTTATCCTGCAATTAATTCAACTGATTTAGGTAATATTTTAATAAAACTTCCTTGTAAAGATGAGCAAACCAAAATCGCCAACTTCCTCTCCTCCATCGACGAAAAGATAAACCTTTGCAACATCCAGATAGAAAAAACAGAGCAATATAAGAAAGGGCTTTTGCAAAAGATGTTTGTATAAAAATGTTAAATAGTGTTTCATAAATAAACTTATAAGTTGATTTGATGAAAATCGTAGGTATCTTTGCAGTAGTGAATTTAAATCTAACTGCGGTTAAATTTAAAGGGAATAATACTAACGAGTTTAGGTTATTGTTCGAAAACTGGCAAGATCCTATCTACTTGTATGATTTCTTTGAAGAAAACAAAAGTGATCTGCAAAGTGGTTTTTTCGGTAACATAACGGTCGATGAAGCTGTGGAATACACAATTCAAGAAGCTGAAGAAATGGAAGCCTATATTGTAAAAGTTGCCAAGACAGGTACACTGGATTTTCGCAACACTTTACATGATTTGGTTTTTACTCCATTACATAAAAATGATTATTCCGTAAAACTATTACCAAGTAAAGCTTATTGGCGAACAAGACCTTCATGGTTGCGTTTATATGCCATTGAAATTGATCCGATTCACTATGTGGTTTCCGGGGGTGCAATCAAACTTACCGGATCAATGAATGATAGGGCCCATTTAAAACAAGAGTTGATAAAATTGGATGTCACGGATGAGTACCTGAAAGAGAATGAATTGTTTACAAATGATGATTTAGAATCTTTTAAAATAAGTTATTAGCCATGAATGAAAATGAAATCGAAAAAAAATTAGAGAAACTGGTTTCTAAAGAAAAAGGCAGCTGGCTTGAAGATGCTCAATACAGAGTGGACAATCGAAAATGGTTAAAACGTTCTCAATATGTTGCATTAGCTATTTTAATTGCATTAGATAAACAAGGACTTAGCCAAAAGGCTTTGGCTGAGAGGATGGGTATTTCTGCACAGCAAGTCAATAAATGGCTTAAAGGGAGACAAAATTTTACTTTTGAGACTATTGCTAAAATTGAAGAGGCTCTGAATATTGAGTTAATGAGTGTGGTTGGTGATGATATCTATAAGGCAATTGAAAAAGAGGATGTTTCAAAACATGAATTGATGCCTTTTAGCCCTGAGAGCACATCAGTTCATTCTGAATTCGTGGATTTAGTCAGGGAACCTGATTTGACTTTAAAGAAAAGTCGGAAGAAGATTTAAGAAGGGATTACAAATCCCAGATAGAAGAGATTCGGATTACAAATCCGAATCAGCCGGAGATATAAATATATTTTTTCCCCAAGAACCATTAGAAAATATACTTTTGTCACAAGAAATATCTCTTTTTCACGGAAAGGACAATAAAAAACGAGAAATGTCATTGTTATCTATAATTAGATCAGAATCTCTATACCTGTCTGTCGAATGACCTCCAGAATGGGTGAACTGTTATCTGAATTGAATCGCTTTAATCCAATTGCTATTGGCTCTATCCGATAATCTACCTTATTGGTATAAAGCCAGGGTTTTGCTAAAATATAATCATCATCAGTATCAAATAAACTTGAAACCAGTAACAAGTCAATATCGCTTTCTATATTGGACTCTCCGCTCGCATAACTCCCATATAGATAGGCTTTATCAATGTTTATACCTGCTTGTTTTAAAACATCCAGATAAACCCGAACAATATCTATAACTTCTGCCTGAGACATTCGAATAGTGCTTTTGTTTTACAAAGATAATCATAAACTGCATCAAATGATGGAAGCTTAGGTGAGTAATCAGGATACCTGTCTTCAAGCTGATATTTCATTAATACTGACATAAAAGGAATATCTTCATTCGGGATTTCGACAATGGCTAATTCATGAAGATAATTCAAATTATGCGTTTTCGGGGCCAGTTGGTTCGTCCTTTTAACTACCAGTGCTTTAAGGATCTTTTCAATTGTTAAATGACAGAAAAACAATCCTTCCAGGTGTTTTTTACCTGTTATAAGCAATTCAGCAGTTTCAAAATCACTCACAGCTCCATTTACCCAGTATTCTATTTGGTTATTTATGTTCATCATAGTGGCTTTCTAAAATGATCAAATCAAAGTTACAAATTTTTTGAGGTAAAAAGTCCAAAAAAAGAAAGGCGGCAACAAGAGTGGCCCTTAAATTGTCTGCAATAATGCATTGGATGGCCACAAGGGCCTCCCTACTTCGGATTTGTGTGAATATTCAGTATATATTTTCATTCCTGCTATTAATTTTTCGCATATCTTTGAAAAGCATTTCATTAGTTGTTTGATGCTGCTATATTTTATTATACAAAGATGACTCAACCTGAACAAATTCTGGAAGACCAACTAATGGCGCAAATGCAGAAGCTGGGCTATACGTTTGTGGCGATCAGAGACGAAAAGGATCTGCTGGCCAACCTGAAAGCACAACTGGAGAAACACAACAAGATTTGTTTTACAGATAAGGAATTTGACAGGGTGCTGAATATCCTGAGCAAGGGGACGGTGTTTGAGAAGGCTAAAATACTCAGGGAGAAGCAACACATCACCAGGGATAATGGGGAGAGTCTTTACTTTGAATTTATAGAACAGGAAAACTGGTGCCAGAATGGGTTCCAGGTGACGCAACAGGTGACGATTGACGGGATGTATAAGAACCGGTACGATGTCACGCTGTTGATCAATGGGCTGCCAATGGTCCAGATAGAACTGAAACGTAGGGGGCTGGAGCTGAAGGAGGCTTTCAACCAGATCAACCGGTATCAAAAACACTCGTTCGGGGCCTCGATCGGTCTGTTTCAATATGTGCAGATCTTCGTGATCAGCAACGGGGTCAACACAAAATACTACGCGAACAATAAGAATCAATCGTTTAAACAGACTTTCTACTGGGGGGGCGTGGACAACAAGCCCATCACGCAACTGGAGCAATTTGCTTTCTGCTTCCTGGATACTTGTCACGTCTCGAAGATGATCTGCAAGTACATCGTGCTGAGCGAGGCTTACAAGATCCTGATGGTGCTGAGGCCCTACCAGTACTACGCGGTAGAGGCTTTGATTGAAAGGGTGAAGAATTCGGACAAGAACGGTTATATCTGGCACACAACGGGTTCGGGCAAGACGTTGACTTCGTTCAAGGCCAGCCAGATACTGATGAACCTGCCCAAGGTGAAGAAGGTGGTGTTCGTGGTGGATAGGAAGGACCTGGATTTCCAGACAACAAAAGAGTTTAATAGCTTCAGCAAGGGGAGCATAGATGGGACGGATAACACCCAGGCACTGGTGAAGCAGTTCTCGGACGACACCAAACTGATCGTGACTACCATCCAGAAGCTGAACACAGCCATCAGCAAGAAGCAGTACCTTTTGAGGATGGACAAACTGAAGGATGAGAAGATCGTGTTTATTTTCGATGAGTGTCACCGGTCGCAGTTTGGTGAAACGCATACAAGGATCAGGAAGTTCTTCAGGAACATACAACTGTTTGGCTTCACGGGGACACCTATTTTCGTGGATAATGCCGTAAAGAATGAACTGGGGAAAAGGACGACCACGGAGCTGTTCGGGGAGTGCCTGCACAAATACGTGATCACGGATGCCATCAAGGATGAAAACGTGTTGAAGTTCTCGGTGGAGTATGTGGGGAGGTTCAAACAAAAGGAAGAGAGCCTTACCAATATTGACATAGAGGTTGAACAGATCGATACCAGGGAAGCGATGGAGTGGCCGATGCGGCTGGAGAAGATTACGGATTACATTCTGGCTAATCATAACCGCAAAACGTATAGCAGAGCGTTTACCGCGATGTTTTGCGTGAGTAGTGTCGATACACTGATCAGGTATTATGATTTGTTCCAGGCTAAGAAAGAGGCCGGATTGCATAACCTGAGGATCGCTACCATCTTTAGCTATGGGGTGAATGAGGAGGATAAGGATGCGAATGGGTTGTATGAGGATCTGGTTTCAGAGGATGTGCTATTAGCAGCTGAGCCTTCTTCAGATTATGTTACGGTTGCAGCTCCGGTTATCAATCAGCACAGCAGGGAGAAACTGGACAGTTATATCGTGCATTACAACAAGATGTTCGGGACTAACTTTTCGACCAGGGACAATGTGGCTTATTACAACTACTACAATGACATTTCGAAAAAGGTAAAGGAACGCAATATCGACATCCTATTGGTGGTCAATATGTTCCTGACGGGATTTGACAGCCCGACGCTGAATACGCTCTATGTGGACAAGAACTTGAAATATCACGGGTTGATCCAGGCTTATTCAAGGACCAACAGGATCCTGAACGAACAGAAGTCGCAGGGAAACATCGTGGTGTTCCGCAACCTGAAACAGGCTACCGATGAGGCCATTGCCTTGTTCAGCAACAAGGACGCGAAGGACATCATCATCATGGAGCCTTATGAGGATTACGTTTCGAAATTCAGCGATGCATTTATCGCGTTGTTGAAGGTCGCTCCTACTGTTGATAGTGTGAGCGCATTGCCCAGCGAGATTGAGGAACTGGAGTTTATCAAGGCCTTCAGGGAATTGATGCGGCTTCGGAATGTACTGAGCACTTTTGCGGATTTTAGTTTTGATGATCTGGCGATGAGTGAGCAGCTTTTTGTGGATTACAAGAGCAAATACATGGATCTTTATGATAAATCTCAGCAAGGGGTTGAGAAAGAGAAGGTTTCGATACTTGAAGATGTGGACTTTGAATTGGAACTGATTGGAAGGGATGACATCAATGTGGCCTATATCCTGAAATTGCTGGCTTCGCTGAAAGGTGGTGACAAGGAAAAAAGACAAAAGGAGATCATTGATTTGCTGACCGGAGAGACGCATTTACGTAGCAAGAAGGAATTGATTGAAAAGTTTATCAACGAGAGCCTGCCTTTGATTGAGGATAGTGATGATATTCCGGAGGCTTTTGATAAGTTCTGGAGCGTGGAACAGGCGCTGGCTTACCGGAAGATGTGTGAGGATGAAATGTTATCGGTTGAAAAGGTGGATAAGATCATTGAGAATTATTTGTTTAATGATAGATTGCCGCTGAGGGATGCGGTGCTGGACCTGATAGATGGGAAGCAGCCAACAATCCTGGAGAGGAAGAAGGTTGGCGACAGGATTGTGGATAAGATCGTGAGGTTTGTGGAGACTTTCATGAACGGGATGGGGGCTAATTGATTTGGTAGGTTTCTATTGATATTTATCTCCTACGGAGAATAAAAAGGTCCCATGTTTTTAAAGGTTTTGACGTTTTCCTTCTAAAATGTCGTCATTTGTCGCGAATTGTCGTCATTTGTCACCCCCATAATCCTTGCTTCAGGGGTAGGTGATTAGGTAACTTTACTTTGTTGATCAACATTAATTAACGGAGTTATTTATCATTTAAAACTTTTTGAAATGGCTATTCTAACCGGTGCGATCAAGTACCGCGGAAGCTTTAAAAGCATCCGAAATTATGTGACGCTTCATGACCCCAATGTTTACGCTGGGGAAAAAGGAGGCGCCAACCGCGACCAGATTATGAACAATCCTGCCTTTGCCCGTACACGTGAAAACATGAACGAGTTTGGTGGTGTTGGCATGGCTGTAAAGGCAATCCGTCGTGGTTTATTAAACCTGCTTCCCGAGCAGACTGACAAACTCTTCACCTCGCGCCTGATGAAGGTGGTGAAAGAGATCAATCGCAGGGATTATGAAGGAGTCCGTGGAAAACGGGCTATTTCCTTCACCTCTAATCAGCCTTTGCTGACTACTTTGGTTTTCAATAAGCTCCAGAATATTTCGAGCTTGCTGGATAACCAGTTTGTGTATCTGCATCCTATCACCAGGGCCACTGCCACGCTGTCTCTGACGGCATTGACAATTAAGCCGGTGCTGGTTCCTAAAGGAGCAACGCATTTCCGCATCCAGAACCATATCAGCATCATCTCTGATTATGCTTACATCGATCTGAACCGTAGGTATGAGACTACCAGTCCGCTGAATACGACCAGCGCGTTTATCTATTCAGAGTATACTCCTGTGGAGACTGCTTTGACGGATGAACTCGTGGCTGCGTTTCCTGTGGGAATTCTTCCTGGAGATGTTGATACTGTAATCCAGAGTGTTGGGGTTGAGTTTTATCAACTGAACGGGGCTGCTAATTATTCTCCGCTTAAGGGTGGGAGTATGTTGGTGGTTGACGCGTTTTAAAAATTAGGGATGGCCCTCGTGGCCATCCCTATAAAACTTAAAATCATGAATCCTTCCGCTGATTTAACCTGGCTATTTGGTATACTGATTTCGGTGTTGCTATCATTAGTGGTCTATTTCGTCCGCCTGATGCATGTTGACTTCAGACGGATGCAGAAAGACATCGCCGAGGTTAAAACGACCACACAGCTCATCAAGAGCGAATTTAAAGGTGGCCTTGAGCTGATCAACCAAAGGGTTGGACAACTTGAGGACAAAGTGAAACAATTTGAAACTGTCTTTTATAATTCTATTCATTATGAAAAAGACTAATATTCCTTCGGAAGTTGAGTTAACCCTTGCGCAAAGAGTCGTGGCTCCTACTCCAAAGTTCTTTCGGATCCTGAGGACTATCGGAGTGGTAGTTGGACTGGTTGGAGCTTCGATTTTGGCTTCTCCGGTGGCATTGCCGGCAGCATTGGTTTCCATCGGTGGTTATCTGGCTTTGGCCGGGACTATCGTTACCGGGGTGTCGCAAACGGCTGTGGGGAAAGAATAGCGTTGTTTTATTGCTCAGAAAGAGCATGATATATTAGCCCAGGGCTAAGACCTGGGCTAATATATAACGTTCTTTTCTCGGGACTAAAAAAGCATTAGTGGAGATTACAAAACAAATGGTACTTTTGCATGTTCTTAGTAGCATTAAAAAGTAGAGGTGAGAAGAAAAAGAATCTATATAATCTTATTTGCGATCGTGCAACTGGTGGTGTTTATGACACCTACAGTTGTAAAACTCGTTCACCATCACGAATTTGAACGTGTTGAATTTCTTCTCTCTACGCATAAAACGTTAGCAAAGTATAATGAGCAGTGTCCGATCTGCCATTTTGAATTTGTTACGTTCATCTCCGAGAATAATGAGAAGCCGCGTTGCGATGCTCAAAATATAATTCTCCTGCTCAGTTCAGGAGAGACCAGACAATTACTCAATACTCCACTCCGGTTTTACTCAAACAGGGCTCCTCCCCCGGCAATAGCTTAACTTCATTCTTATTTTTTTCGTGTGTTTTCTCTTGATGATAATGTCATTTATCGTTTCCGGAAGAATATGCTATTGTTAGATTTTCAAAATTTGTAAAAATGAAAAAAGTTCTGCTATTGATACTATTGACACTGACTATTTTAAATACTAAAGCGGGGTATAAAAGCGATCCTGAATTGTTAACCGGGTCGCTCAAAGGAAGAGTGATCAATAAACAAACAGGGGAAACCATCCCGGGAGTCGCTATTTATATTCCCGACCTGAAGAAGGTGACGGTCACTGACATCAACGGAAATTATGAATTCGATCAACTCCCCAGAGCCAGTTTACTTGTGAAGGTGAGTTACCTGGGCTTTAAAACAATCCTTGATAATATTGATTTTTCAACCACTTCGACCAGGGATTTCCTGCTGGAACCTGCCATCACTGAAATTAAAGAGGTGGTCATAACGGGTTCTTCCAGATCGGCTGAAATCAATAGAAGCCCGGTCCCGATCGCGGTCATGGACAGAAAGAATATTGATCAGATTCTGACCACGAACATCATTGATGCCATCGCAAAGGAGCCGGGAGTGAATGCTGTTACGACAGGGCCGAATGTCTCGAAGCCTTTCATCCACGGCATGGGATTTAACAGGGTGCTTACATTGGTGGATGGCATCAGGCAGGAAGGCCAGCAATGGGGTGATGAACACGGGGTAGAAGTTGACGAAAACGCGATCAGCAAGATTGAGGTCGTGAAAGGGCCGGCAAGCTTGATCTATGGCTCGGATGCACTGGCCGGTGTCGTGAACCTTATTCCTTTTCAGTCGGTGCAGGAAGGTATTGTAAAAGGGAGCATCAACACTGAATACCAGACCAACAATGGGCTTATCAGCGCTTCGGGAGCTGTTGACGGTAACCATAAGGATTTTATCTGGGGTGCCAGGGTGTCACATAAAATGGCTACCAACTACCGGGATAAAATTGATGGCAGTGTCTTTGGAACGGCTTTTAATGAAACGGATGCCAGTGGCTATATTGGATTAAACAGATCGTGGGGATATTCACATCTCAATGTGTCCCTCTTCAAAGACCTGCAGGAGATCCCGGATGGAAGCAGGGATTCATTGACACGCAAGTTCACGAAACAGATTACCGAGGCAGATAGTGTAAGACCAATAGTTCCGGACGGAGAACTGAACTCATATAAGATCAACGTACTGCATCAACATGTACAACATTACAAGATTTATTCGACCAATAACTTCATATTTGGCGCCAGCAAACTGGGGGTAACGGTTGGTTTCCAGCAAAATATCAGGCAGGAATTCAGTCATCCTCAGGCTGCAACTACTCCGGGTCTTTACCTGGTGCTGAACACCTTGACCTATGATCTGAAGTATTATTTCCCTGACCGGAATGGGTGGGAGTCTACAATTGGAGTCAATGGGATGCTGCAACACAATCAAAACAAAGGGACTGAGTTCATTATTCCTGATTACAGTCAACTGGATGTCGGTCCGTTTGCTTTTGTCAAGAAGACTGCCGGGAAGCTGGATGTGAGTGCAGGGTTGCGTTTTGACACCCGATTCTTTAATGACAGGGACATGTTTGTGGCTGCCAACCCTGCTACCGGGTTTGACATGCAGGTGAGTTCATCCTCCCCGCTTCTGAAAGCTAAAACCTTCTCTGCGTTTAAAGATACCTACACCGGTCTAACCGGAAGTCTGGGAGCTACTTACCGGCTTTCGGATGCATTTGTGTTTAAAGCCAATATCGCCCGGGGGTTCAGGGCGCCGAACATCTCTGAAATATCGGCCAATGGTGTGCATCCGGGGACTAATTTATACCAGATTGGCAATCCGGCATTCAAACCCGAGTTCAGTATTCAGGAAGATCTGGGTGTCTCTTTCTCGCACAGCCATGTCACTGCAAGCCTTGACCTTTTCAACACGAATGTTGACAATTATATCTTCAACCAGAAAGTATTGAATCATTTTGGACAGGATTCGGTGATCGTGAAGGGTGACCAGACTTTTAAATTTGTACAATCACGTGCTCAACTTTATGGTGGGGAGGCCAGTATTGATATTCACCCGCATCCACTCGACTGGTTGCATTTTCAAAACTCTGTCTCTGTGATCTTCGGGATCAATCGGGGGGCTCCGGGAGTAAGCCTGGCCAGTGATGCAAAGTATCTGCCCTTTATTCCTCCCATCCATACCCATTCGGAGTTAAAAGCTGAAATCCAGAAGAAGTATAAATACGCTTCTTCGATTTATGCACAGGTTGAAATGGATTGGTTTGCCAAACAAAACAGGGCTTATCTTGCGGATAATACAGAGACCGTGACACCGGGATATACGCTCTTCAATGCGGGATTCGGTATGGATTTAACAAACAGTAACGGGAAGGTATTCTGCAATGTGCATTTGGCCGGAAACAATATCACGGATGTGGCTTATCAGTCGCACCTGAGCAGGTTGAAGTATTTTGAACAGTATCCGGTGAATTGGAGCGGGCACAGCGGGATTTATAACATGGGGAGGAATATCAGTTTCAAGCTGACTTTCCCGCTGGGAAATCAATAAAACAATCTTTAAACCAGCTCTTCTCCCATGAGGGAATAATAGAGGTTCTGGAGATGGTGGAACTTTAGGGGGCATTTGAGGGAGAAGCCGTTCCACTTTATCATGTTGCGGTCGAAATAAATCTCGATCTTCGACCGCTTATGCACCCAGAAGATGTACCCATTGATGTGTCGGATCTTCTCAAAACCAAGGGTCTCTATCCACTCATATGAAAGCGGGATTGGCTTAATGGCATCGATCTTGATCTTGATATTAAAAAAGGTTTTCAATGTAATTTCTGTCTCAGATATACTGTCTATTTCGACTTTTTCATTATTCCAATATACGAAGTTGCCTATTCTTAATTCGTTGGGTTTCATTCTTACTATTTTTTAAGGTGCATTTAGGATTTCTCTGCAAAATTAACAAATAACCGCAACAGTTAAAGCATCGAATCCAATCAATTGTTGAAATGTAACCATTTATACAAGCCGGCTCAGGATCTCGTCAATCGAAAACCGGGCTCCACAGACCACCTGATCAGATGCGCCATAATAGATAGTGAGCTGATCGCCATCGACAAGATGACCATTGGTGAAAACCACGTTTCCAAAGAAACCGGCCTTCTCGTAGTCCATAACGGGTTCCATGATGGGGTCTTCGGTACGGGCCAATATCGTGGCAGGGTTCTCAAGATCGAGCAATAAAGCGCCCAGGCAATAACGATTCTGTTCATCGGCTCCATGATAGATTTCGAGCCAGCCTTTAGGTGTGCGAATGGGATATGCCCCCGCTCCTACCCTCACGCTGTCCCACTTTCCTTTACGGGTCTTCATGATGCATTTGTGATTGCCCCAGTGAATGAGATCGGGAGACTCGGCCAGCCAGATATAATTTCCACCAATAGCAGGGCTAGTGGGCCTGTGCAGGGCATAATACATCCCGCCAATTTTCTCATTAAACATAGCGCAATCTTTATTATGAGGCGGGAAGATCAGATGCCCACGGTCAAAATGAATCCAGTCGGTAGTCGTCATCAGACCGACGCCGACACCATTTTCGGATACAGCTGTGTATGTGAGATAATAAAGATCCTCTATCTGCATCACCCTGCAGTCTTCAATTCCATAGGTCTCGTAGATCCCGCGACCCATTATAGGATGATATCCTACCGGCTCATAAAAATGAATGCCATCATCACTACACATCAATCTGAAGTGAGATAAGGTGGTCAGATAGTCCACATTTTCAAACCGGATCAGCCGTGGGTCAGATAAAACAAGTCCAATATTGGAACGGTCGATGATGATGATATTCATTTTCCCGTTCTGATCCAGAATAGGGAATGAGACCTTTGTTTCTTCCTGGGTGGGTCGTTCAGCAACCCTGATAATCAGCCACACTTTATCCCTGAACCTGAATACACCAGGGTTTAACAGACATTCAATCGTCACCCCCGGACTGCTGGGAACCAGATCTGTGGGACGGATGATGGGATTTTCAGGAAACCTTTTGGCGATATCGGTCATTATGAATAGACGCTGTAAAGTGCTTTTATCCTCCAAACAGAGGCATGACAATCATCAATGTTGATAGTGCAACCAGTATGGCTACGGTAATCCACCCGATAAGGTTATAGACGGGTTTGTTCACATGCTTACCCATGATCTTTTTGTTGTTGACCAACATGATCATGCAAACCAACACGACAGGCAATAGCATGCCATTGAGCACCTGTGACCAGAGCGTTATCTTTATCAAGGGTGCGTTAGGAATCAGGATAATGATGCAGGAGATGACGAGTATGGCGGTGTAGAGGACATAAAATTCGGGGGCTTCGTCCCATTTCTTATCGATTCCTGCCTCAAAGCCGAAAGCCTCGCAGACATAGAAAGCGGTAGCAAGCGGGAGTATGGTAGCTGAAAAGACAGAAGCAATGAAGAGACCAAAAGCGAAAGCTTGTGAAGCAAGGTTTCCGGCCAAAGGTTTAAGGGCAAGTGCCGCATCTTTGGCTTCATTGATTTGGATTCCCTTTTCATGTAAGGTTGAAGCACAGGCAACGATGATGAAGAAAGCTACAACTACGGTGGCGATGCAACCAATAATGATATCTATCAACGTGTATTTGAACTCCTTCATCTTGAGTCCTTTCTCAATGACAGAGCTCTGCATGTAGAACTGCATCCAGGGTGCGATGGTTGTTCCGATGATACCCAGTACCATTGCAAGATATGCCGAGTTATATTCCATGTGAGGATGTATGATCGAGGTGCCGATCTCTCCCCAATGCGGGTGACCCATCAATGCGGAGACAACATACATCAGAAGGGATACACTGAATATCAGAAAGATCCGTTCAGCAATCTTATAGGTCCCCTTCACTACCAGGATCCAGACCATGAACCCCGCTATCGGGACCGATATATATTTACTGACGCTAAAGACTTCCATGGAGCCTGCTACACCGGCAAACTCAGTGGTGGTATTACCGATATCGGCAATAAGAAGTCCGATGAAAATGACGAAGGTAACTTTGACGCCTGCGTTCTCACGGATAAGATCAGCGAGACCTTTACCGGTAACCATACCCATCCGGGCGTTCATTTCCTGAATTACAATAAGAACCAGGAATGCAGGGATAAGGGTCCAGATGAGTTTATATCCATAAAGAGCGCCGGCTACTGAATAGGTTGTGATGCCACCGGCATCGTTGTCAACACTCCCTGTAATGATACCGGGACCTAATATGGCAAAAAATATGGCTATATTTCTAAAGATTGTTTTGCGGGATGATTTTACTGTGATCATAGGCGTCCTCCTGGTATTGATTCATTATACTTTTGGATGGCCTCAAGGGCCATCCCTACATTTTGGAACACATTTACTTCGTTCTTCGTCTTCCCATAAGGTCTTCTACGATATCATCGATGACAACCATACCTAAAAGTTCATTATCGTTACCGACAACAGGCACTGACAATAGATTATACTTGGAAACAATCTCTGCCAGACTATCGAGCCGGTCCTGATCATGAACAAAGATGTGTTTCTTATTCATGATTTCGGAAAGCTTCATGGCTGGTTCCGAGATTACCAGATCGCGCAATGACATGGAGGCAGTAAGCTTTCCTGTGTCATTGACAATAAAGAGGTTATAAAGCACTTCGACTTCAGGTTTTTCGGACCGGATGACTTCAAGCACCTTTTCTACGGTTTCGGATTCTGTAAAGGCCAGGAAGTCGGTATTCATTAAACTTCCCACTTCATTATCATCGTATTCCAATAGCTCACGGACATCTTCGGAGTTTTCTTTTTCCATCTCCATGAGTAACTGCTCAGCCCGCTCATCTTCCAACATATCCAAAATGTCGGCGGCTTCGTTAGCAGGCATCTTCTCAAGGACGTCGGCTGCCTTCGAAATAGGCATGTTCTCGATGATGTCGACCTGTGACTTGGGTTCCATTTCTTCCAATACGTCGGCTGCTCTCTCTTCGTCCATGTTGTTGAATACATGCGCACGGCTGTGAGTACCCAGTTCTTCAATGATATCGGCCAGGTCGGAAGGGTGAAGCGTGTTGAGTTTTTTGAAAGTGGTGCCCAGTTTGATATGGTAGTTGCTGTAATCTACAGCTTCGACATCATCCCAAAGAATGAATTTGGATGGAATAGTTATGTTGAAAAGTGAGAAAAGACCTTTCAGAGGTTTGCTGATTCCGATACGTCTAAGAAGACCTTCTGTTCCAACATCAACAGCTACGGCATAGGTCACATCGGATACTGAAACCAAACGGACATCATTTACACGGACCAGCTTGCGACCATTGAGGTCAACAATCTGCTTATCCAGTACATTTTCTTTTAAAAGCAAAAAGTCATAGGTTTCCTCGTTAGAAAGAATCCGGGGGTCTTTACAAGTAATCGTATAGTGACCCCTTGATTTGTCGACCGTTATTTGATTAAAATTTATGCTGGTTATCTCACCGTCTTTGATGATACGTGCAGAGACGACTTTGGGGCGGTAGGGTTCGCCTACAAATTGTCCGTCAGCTCCGGTCTCGATAAGTAAATCACTGAGCTTGCCTAAATATTGTCCATCCATGGCATAGACTTTCAGGCCCAGCACACGGCTTAAATAAAATGTGGTGATTGCAGTCATGTTGCATCCTCCTTTTTGACTATAGGAGGAAGTTAAAAGGCCTTTCTCCTATAGTTGGTTAATTATTCGAGATAAATCAGGTCCTTCGTCCATTTGAGTGGTAAAAAATATATTTCAGGCGGCAAAAGTAGGTAAAATCTGTTTGCCTTCCCATAAAAAGATTTTTAAAATTAAACAATTTTCTGTTATAAAAAGATCTATGATATTCATTATTTAAATAAAGAAGCTGGTACAGATTTAAAATCTGTACCAGCTTCTTTATTGTTTTATGAAACTAACTAGAGCTTTCTGGCTCCATCACCAATCTCTGCAATGTAGAAATCGGGTTTCAGTTTGGTCTTTTCTTCATAGTTTGCACCTACTACTTTGCAAAACTCGGCCACATGCTCGTCCTTGACAAGGGCGATGGCACATCCACCAAATCCTGCACCCGTCATACGGGCTCCGATTACACCGTTTATCTTCCGGGCTTCATCTACAATGGTATCAAGTTCAAAACCTGTTACTTCATAATCGGTACGCAATGAGTCGTGAGAGGCATTCATCAGTTGACCGAATTCATGGATGCGGTTATTTTTTAAAGCATCCACTGCAGCAAGTACACGTGCGTTTTCACTGATAACATGATGTGCGCGTTTACGGACTACTTTATCTTTGATCAGATGTTGGCGTTCCAGAAATTCTTCAAGACTTAATTCTGACAGATCAACAAGTTTTTGATCAACACTCAGGGCGGCCAATGCTGCCTGGCATTCTGCAACTCTCTCGTTGTATTTTGAGTCGGTCAAACCGCGTTGTTTATTGGTATTCATGATGACCAATGTATATCCGGCAACATTTGCAGGAATTACATCGTATTCATAAGTACGACAGTTAAGGAAAAGCGCTCCGTTTTTCTGTCCCATTCCGATTGCAAACATGTCCATGATACCGCAATTCATTCCAACGAATTCATTTTCGGCACGACGTGAGAGCTTGGCCATATCGACCATCGACATCTGATAACGGAACACACTACCTAGTGCAACGGCAGTTACCATTTCGATGGAAGCCGATGATGAAAGACCTGCTCCATTGGGAATATTACCAGAATAAAGTAGTTCAAGACCCTTCATTTCAACCTTGAGCTGTACAAACTGATCAATGACAGCAAGTGGATAATTGATCCATTTGCCGGGTTGTTTGATGTGCAGATCAGCAAGTGGAATCGTTGCAGTAAACTCGAAATTGGTGGTTGCAAACTTTACAACCGGCTCATCTATTCTACGAACCAACAGGTAAGTACCATAACTTATGGCACATGGCAATACATATCCGCCATTATAATCGGTATGCTCGCCAATCAGATTAACACGACCCGGAGCAAAATAGAGTTCTGGGGCTACTTTTTCATTACCATAACGTTGGTAAAATTCTTTTAACAATAAGGTAGTATCCACGATAATATTATTTTTGATATTGGTAAACTATTAAAAATTCAAGGTTATCAGAAACAGTGTAATAAAAGGATTTTAATATGATCAAGCAAAGTTAAGTTGTTTTAATGACATTCAAAATAGGTTTTAGGATGAAGCGAGCGATGAAATATTTATATCATTAATTAAATGTAATGACTGTATTGATGTTTAAATCCTGGTTTTGAGACGCAAAAAGGGCCGGAAGTCGATGACACCGGCCCTTATGAATACAAATAGAATTCTTACATTTTCACCAATCCGGAGAATCCCATGAAGGCCATTGCCAACATACTCCCGATGACGAGCGTGATCGGGAATCCCTTCATCCCTTTCGGGTAACCATTGATCTCCATCTGCTCACGGATACCGGCCATCAAGACCATAGCCAGTGTATAACCTACCCCGATTGCGATGGCAAAAACAACACTCTTAACCAGATTATAGTGATTTTGTACTGCAAGTAAAGCAACCGCTAATGTAGCACAATTGGTGGTAATCAAAGGCAGATAGATTCCCAATGCCTGATAGAGCGAAGGAACGGATTTCTTGACGATGATTTCAACAATCTGAACCAAAAAGGCTACCACAAAAATAAACAGGATATTCTGTAAGAACTCAACGTGATAAGGAACGAGAATATAAGCCTGAATGAGATAGGTAATTGCATTTCCAAGGGTAATCACAAAAGTAACGGCTGCCCCCATTCCAATTGCTGTAGAAACCTTACCGGTTACCCCGAGGAAGGAACAGATCCCCAGAAACTGGGACAATATGATATTGTTAACAATTATTGCGAGGATGATTATCTTAATATAGTCCATTGTCGTTCCGAATTAGATTTTAAATTTTCGTTTTAAAGTATTCATCACAAGGAAAAGAAGACCAAATGTGAGGAATGCTCCGGGAGGCAGAATAAACAGTAACATGGGATGAGAGCCTGCAGGCAATATTGGGATGGTAAAGAATGAACCATTGCCAAGAATCTCGCGAACGATGCTAATCAATGTGAGTGCTGCAGTAAATCCGAAGCCCATGCCTATTGCATCAAGCGCTGAAGCCCAAATCCCTTTTTTCTGTGCAAAAGCTTCTGCACGACCAAGAACAAGACAGTTTACAATAATCAAGGGGATAAAGATCCCCAATGCCTTGTACAGGTCAGGGGTGTATGCCTTCATCAATAACTCAACAACAGTCACGTTGGTTGCAATGATGGTGATAAAGACAGCGATCCGGACTTTATCGGGGATGTAATTCTTGAGAATTGAAACCATTACATTTGATAATACAAGTACTATCGCAGTTGCTATCCCCATACCAAATCCATTAAAACCTGTTGTGGTGATAGCCAGTACAGGACACGTACCCAATACAAGCACAAATGTTGGATTTTCCTTGATTAATCCATTTGTAAAGTAACCCAGATTTTTACTCATGTTTACCTCCTTTCACAATGGTTGTATCGGTAATTCCGGCAACAGCTGTTGTGGGTTTTGCAAAATTTTTCATATACAAATCATATGCCTTTTGAACGCCATCACAGAAAGCACGAGAACTGATAGTAGCTGCCGAGATAGCATCTACCTGACCACCATCTTTCTTTACTTTCAGCTTGAAAGTAGCAATATTCTTTTCTTTGAACTGGTTAGTGAAAGCCGAATCAGTCATCTTGGCTCCCAAACCCGGAGTCTCTTTCTGATCGAGAACAATTATTTTCCTGATCGAACCATCGGGTTTTAAGCCAACCATCAGGTCAAAACGACCGGCAAATCCTTTGGTTGTATAGGTCTTGACTGCACAACCAACCGGAAGACCTCCTTTTGTTGCAACATAGAAAGTCAGGCCTTCAATATCCTTTTTTTGTTTTATTGGATCATTATCGAATGCAGGCAATACTTCTGTTACTGCTGTAACTTCTTTTTGTTTGTCGGCTATTTCGATCGGTCCTTTGGTCACTTTATAGACATAACCTAAACCAGCTACCATCGCAATTGAAATCAGCGAAAGAGAAAGGACCATGTTCTTTAATGTGGATTCCATCTTAGCCATGTGCTACCTCCCCGAATCTTTTAGGTTTAAAACCTTTATTTATCAATGGTACAAAAGCATTCATAATCAGGATAGCAAAAGAAACGCCTTCGGGATAAGCCCCCCAATTGCGAATCGAAACGGTGAGTACACCACATCCGACACCGAAAACCAACATTCCTTTATAGGTCATCGGTGAAGTGACCATATCGGTTGCCATGAAGAAAGCGCCCAACATCAGACCACCTGCCAGAAGATGAAAAACAGGATCGATAAAATGAGTAGGGTCGATCAGATATAGAACGCCGGTAAAGACTGCAACCGTTAACAGATAAGATACCGGAATATGCCAGGAAATGATGCCACGATAGAGCAGGTAGATTCCACCCAACAGAATAGCGATAGCAGATACTTCACCAAGAGAACCTCCGATTTGCCCCATAAACATATCCTGATAAGAAGGGAGTTGAGCCTTCAGGGTTGCCAGGGTTGCTCCATTGGCAAGACCTTCTTTCAACTGGCCCAGCGGAGTCGGGCCGGTAAGGGCATCAACAAGCACCCACCTGTTGGATAAAGGTACAGGCCATGATGTCATATTAACAGGGAAAGAGACCAGTAAGAAAATACGGCCTACCAGTGCAGGGTTAAACAGGTTCTTTCCCAAACCGCCAAAGGCGATCTTGGCAACACCAATGGCAAAAATGCCACCCAACATGGTTTCCCACCAGGGTAGGCTGCTTGGCACATTAAATGAAAGGAGCATCCCTGTGATGATAGCAGAGCCATCACTTACATCAGGATCCTCGTGTAAAAGGAAACGTTTCATCAGGTATTCAGTAGCAACACATGTCACGACAGCAACTGCTGTGGTAGTGAGTGCACCGATTCCGAAATACCAGATCGAAACAAGCATGGCAGGAAGCATTGCGAATACCACCCCCCACATTATTTTCTTGACTGTTTGATCTCCATGTATATGTGGTGATCCCGATACAGTTATCAAATTCATAGGTTAGTTTTTTCTAGTTCTGATAATTTGAGCTACAGCATTTTTTCCCACCCTGACAAAATCAAGCAAAGGTCTTCCGGATGGGCAAGTATATTGACATGAACCACATTCCATACAATCCATGATGTGTTCGGATTCAGCTTCTTCCCAGGATAAGTTTTCTGATAATTTAGCAAGCAGGAAAGGCTCAAGCCCCATGGCACAAACTGTAACACAACGGCCACAGCGAACACAGTTAATAGGTATGTAGCGTTTGCTTTCCTTTACCGGCATAATCAGGATCCCTGAAGTTCCTTTCGTGATAGGGGCATCGGCATTGGATAAAGCCCGTCCCATCATAGGACCTCCACTGATTATCTTTCCTGAATCTTCAGGAAGACCACCTGCCATGGTGATCAGGTCGTTGATGGAAGTACCAACACGGGCCAACAGATTGGATGGCTTTTTGAGTGACTTACCAGTTACAGTCACGATGCGCTCAAAGAGTGGTTTGTTTTTCTGGATAGCCTCGTACACTGCAAAGGCAGTACCTACGTTATGAACGACACATCCTACTTCAATGGGTAACTTGCCGGAGGGAACTTCACGGTTTACCAGTGCTTTGATGAGTTGTTTCTCTGCACCCTGTGGATATTTTACCTTGAGCGGATAAACAGTGATTCCCTGAAATTCAGTCGCCAAGGTAGTCATCAATTGAATGGCGTCAGTTTTATTGTTTTCGATGCCAATCATTGCTCTGGTCACTTGAAGCCCCTTCATGAGGATGGTGATACCTACCATGATTTCACGCCCTTTCTCCATCATCAACCGGTGATCAGAGGTTAGATAGGGTTCACATTCCACTCCATTTATTAAAAGATACTCAGCCTTTTTACCCTGCGGTACACTCAGCTTTACATGTGACGGGAAGGTTGCTCCTCCCATCCCAACAATACCCATTTCATTGATCTTGTCAACAATTGCTTTGGATTCCAGCTTACAATCTTTAATTATAGTTGTACTCTTGTCGATTGACTCCATCCACTCATCGCCTTCTGTTTCAATAACGATTGATAAACGACGATATCCTGAAAAATCCACGACCTCATCCACTTTCAATACTTTACCTGAAACCGATGAATGCACATTGGCCGAAATAAATCCATCACCTTTGGCTATCAGCTGACCGGTTTTAACCAGATCCCCTTTTTCAACGATTGGCTTGGCAGGTGCCCCCAGATGTTGAGAAACAGGAATATAGACTGTTGATGGTATTGGGGCAACCTCAATGGGTTGCTGAGCCGAAATCTTATTTTCTACGGGGTGAATCCCCCCTAACTTAAAGGTTTTCAATTGATTTTTCTCCTTGTAGTCTTTTTTGTACCGTTTTATTCTACGTGTTGTTTAAGCCTCAGTCTCTTCTGAAACAGATAGGGGCTTTTCCTTGCTTACCGGGAAGTTTAATTCAGCAATTGCATTCGTGGGACACTCTTGGACGCATTTCCGACACAGCTTGCATTTTTCAAAATCAATATATGCCAGGTTATTCTCCATCGTGATGGCATCAAAAGGACAAATCTTGACACACTTGCCACAACCAATGCATGCTACCACACAATTCTTTCGGGCTATGCCACCTTTTTCCTTGTTGACACAGGAAATGTAGATGCGTCTGCTTTTCTTACCCTTGGGGCGTAATTCTATAATCTGCCGCGGACAAGCTTTCACACAAGCGCCACAGGCTATACAGTTTATTTCGTCGATAACAGGCAAACCAGTCACATCGTCTATAGACAATGCATCAAACTTGCAGGAAAACACGCAATCACCCTGACCAAGACAGCCATAGGAACAACCACTTTCACCGACATTCAATTGATTTAAAAAAGTACAACTGTTGGCTCCGTCGTACAGAACCTTGTTGGGTGCATTTAAATTTGAACCTGAACAACGTAACACGGCTATCATCGGTTCATGCTCTTCAGCTACCAGACCCAATTTTGCAGCTATTTGTGCCATCACTTCCTTACCTCCAACCGGACAGTTCAGGTTTTCAAGCGAGCCTCTCTTAACCATTGTTTCAGCCAGACTGCGACATCCGGGAAATCCACAACCACCACAATGAGCTCCGGGTAGCAGTTCTACCACCTCATCAATAAGTGGATTTTCGATCACTTTAAACTTTTGGGCAACGATATAGAGAATTATGGCGGCAGTCACACCGATGGCACACATAGCCAAAACGGCAATCAGAATTATTGAGTTCACAAGTTTGTCTCCCTTTTTGTTATTGCTTTTGTTAAATTAATATTAGAAAAGGTTGACAAATGTAAAAACAAATAATTTGGTCACAGCAATTTTTGAACCAAAAAACAATAAATCATATTGCGCTGTATTTCTGCATATTAACGTTTATTAATATCTCACTGTTTATCAAATAACAGCATACACTATTGATAATCATAGCTTTCAAAGTCTTTTTTAGAATATCTATAAATTACGCTTAAAATCTTGTTTGTGAATTAATTAACAACCAGCATTTGAAAACTGTCAATCATTTATTGGGTCTAATATATTTCGGCTAAAAACAAAAAATGTGTATCTTTGATTAAGATACACATTATGCATTTTTTATGTAATATGTTTATTCACAATACAAATAGGGGATAATTACTTTCTAAACCCTACCTGGAATCCGGAAATAAAAAATCAAAGATCTAAACTCAATTCGATGGTTATCCTGTTATTTTATATAAAACATAAACTGACCCTCAATTTTACTTTTGAACAGGTGAAGGATCAGGAAGTACAGACCAACGCCCCCCAAAGCTACCAAACCGGCCAGAAGTTCACTCGCATGCATATTCGAAGCAAGCAACAACAGTCCGATAAATACAATAATGGGTAGTGCATAAGCCAGAACGACTGCCTTGTCTCCTTGTTTTTGCCCGATTGCAACATTGACGCTATCCCCAGTTTTCACATCCTGATGATCTTTCAAATGGACTTCAACCAATTTTTCCTTCATTTCAGACATTGAGCAAGCTCCTTTTGCTTTACAGGCTGAGCATGCAGAAACAGAGAGAATGCGAACAGTCGCTTTATCCCCCTCTACGTTTTCAATCAGTCCCATGTGCGATATTTCATCCATAATGCTTACCCTTCTTTAAAATTTCATTGTTGATTTCAAACACAAAACTACAACCATCTTAAGGCGTACTGACCGATACCGGTAAAATCTTTCCATTAAAAAAATTATGTCCCGTAAAGGCAAAGTCGGTAATAAATGAAGCTATCTGCTCTGGTGAATTAGGGGCTTTTGCTCCAGGGAAAGCAGAATGAAACATCTCGGTCTGAACGGCACCTAAAGCCAGACAATTGATGCTGATATGGCGGTTTTTCAACTCCTCTGCCAGACACTCAGTCAGGATAGCTAAAGCCCCTTTACTGGCGCTATAAATAGCCAATCCGGGGAACTTAGAAGAACCCTGAACGCCACCCATACTACCGATGTTCACAATATGCGCATTCCGATGCATCAATGGCAAACACAACTTGATCATCTTGAATGCGCTTTTCACGTTGATATCCATCAAGGTATCAAATTCGTATTCGGATATCGCCTCAAAGGGTTTATTGATCATCTTTCCGGCATTATTAATCAGAATGTCAACTCTGTTAAAATGTTTTTCTATACGCGGAAGTAATTCTGTCCGGTAAGCGGTCTGAGCAAGATCAAAAACAATGGGAATTACTGTAGAATCGGGAAATGAAACTTTACATTCTTCAGCAAGTCTAAAAAGCGCTGTTTCACTCCTGGCAATTGCTATGATTTTACAACTCTGGCTGGCTGCAAAGGCCCGAACGATTTCAGAACCAATCCCTTTACTAGCACCTGTTACAATTATATTCATTTGTCTAAGTCTTTGTTATGGTTAAAGAGATTTATAAATAATCGTCTTCCCCGTTAATAATCTTCATAAAAGGAGCAACAGCCCTTTCAAATATACCATGCGAAAATGCGATGGCCATCCCGTAATTGGTAACCGGCACACCTGCGTCGATAGCTGGTTTAAGCCTTGAAACGAGTTGTTTACCGGTAATCACACAACCTCCACATTGAACGACTAAAGCATAATCGCGAATGTTGACAGGCAACCGATCAAGTCCCGATACCACTTCATAAGTCAATTGTTTACCCGTGAAATTACTCAGCCAACGTGGGATTTTCACTCGCCCGATATCATCACACGACACATGGTGAGTGCACGATTCCAGGATAAGAACATGATCACCGTCTTTAAGTTTCCCAATTGCAGGAGTTCCTTTCACATAATTTACAAAGTCACCCTTTTGGCGAGCCAGAACAATACTAAAACTGGTTAAAGGGATATCCTTTGGAATGGCCGCATCGGCTTTTAAAAAGACCTGACTATCGGTTATGACCAGTGAAGGTTTAGGAGACATCTTGCGGATATAAGCATCCACCTCCCGCTCCTTGACTACAACAGCCACTCCGTCATGATCGAGCACATCACGTATTACCTGCACCTGTGGCAATATCAGGCGCCCTACGGGCGCTTCAATATCAACAGGCGTGATGAGCAATACGACATCACCATAATGAATTAAATCGCCAACCAGGGTATTGGTTTTGTAAGCCGACTGAGGCATGTATTTGCGCAGGGCACTGACCAACTTCTCTTTATCCGGATTCAGGCAGGTAAATTCCAAAACATCAGTAGTAAATCTTTCAGAAAGGCTTTCAGCCAAATCCTTATTCAAGGCTTGTATGTCGCTCTTGTTATGAACGATAAAAAAAGGAATGATGTATTCATTAAACTGCTCGATCAATTCAAGTTCCGTATCATCAAACTGATTGTTTGCAATGACCAGAATAGCCAGATCAACTGTTTTTATTGCATCAATGGTCCTGGCAACCCTTTTAGTGCCTAGTTCTCCGACATCATCAATACCGGCAGTATCGACGAGAATTACAGGTCCTAGTCCGGTAATCTCCATTGATTTTTTCACCGGATCGGTGGTAGTGCCGGCTATACCGGAAACAATAGCAATTTCCTGTCCTGCCAATGCATTGATCAATGAACTCTTCCCGTTATTCCTACGACCAAAAATACCTATATGTGGTTTAGCTTCTTTTCCTTTCAAAATATAACCATATTGATTTGCAAAAATAACAAGAATTAAGTTATGGTTTTTAGATAGTTCCCGATTAAAAAAGAATCAGATTGTAGTCTATAAACGAAAATAGGTTTATTCTCTAATGAGAAACATTAGAAAATAAACCTATTTGTAAACTAAACCTCAATTAAGCGTCAATAAATTTTTCCTTAGGAGTTTGACAGAATGCACATTTATCATCAAGCATTGCTTTGTCATAAGTATTTCCACATGTCGGACATACTGCATATTGAACAGGTAATGAAGTTTCGTTCTGAGCATTTAATGCTGCAAGAGCCGATTCATAGAATTTCTGATGTTTCTTTTCGGTATCGTAAGCCCAGGTAAATGATTTTGTAGCCTTTACTACATTTTCAGCTTTTGAATCAACAAGGAATTGAGGATACATCGTTGTCGCTTCATATGTTTCACCATCAATAGCTACCTGTAGATTTTCGGCGGTCGTCTTGACTTCAAACTCCGGCTTAAAGTCTTCCATCTTTTCACCTAAGGCATCCAGCACCTTTCTATGATTTGCTGCATGAATAGATTCAGCTTTTGATGCTGCATCGAAAAGTTTAGCAATAGCTTCATGGCTTTCTGCCCTTGCTTTCTGGGCGAATGCAGCATACTTGGCACTTGCAGTAGTTTCACCCTTTATTCCAGCTTTTAAATTCGCAATAGTTTTAACCGGTTTGACCTGGTTGCAGCCTGAAAAAGCGATCAGGCTCATCAATGCAATCAACAAAATGTTCTTCATGTTTTTTACTTTTTTGGTTTATAAAATTTAAATAGGCATCATATAATTATAGACAAGCGTGCCTCCAAGATAACCTGTAATGCTTACAGATACTGTAGATAAACCATACAGCACAATGGTGATCCAATTCAGACCGAAGTTAGATCGGTTTTTAAATCTAAGAAAACTCCAATAAGTGGAAGTGACAAGCAAGAGTGCCAGAGTTATCCAGGCAAAAGTTTCATGGGTATTCTGAACTGCCCCTGCCGTACCAGACAAATCATCTGTGAATAACAATCCGGACATTAATGCTGTAATTGCTGTTAGTGTACCGGCAAGTAGAAGAAAGAATCCTGTTTTTGGTAAGCTGGGTTCTTTTCTAAACAAAAGTGATGCTATGACGGCTATGAAACCAAAAACAACCAATGCTATTGGAAAATGTACCAGCATAGGATGAAGGTGACTTGTTGTAAACATAATTCTGTTTATTTATCAGTAACAAACAAAAATAATGAAAAAGTGTTCAAAAGTCAATTAGATTTTTGAACACTGATTTTTTAGGAGATAACCTACTGTAAAATAACTTTCCCTACTACGAAAATGACATAATGGAATTAGGGCTTCAAATTGGCTTTAATCCTTGATCCCATTCGTGTTCATCCAGTCAACAATTTTCTTTACAGAATCAACTGAAGTAAATTTGCATTTTTCTTTGTCTATTTCTTGTTTTACCAGATCTTTTTTGGAAGGAAAACATTTGAGGAAATCGCCTTGATCAAATACGATCTTTGTTTTACCATTGATAGTCACATAGTAAGTAAGAGATTTAGTATAAGTAACTTTATCATTACTCTTTAACAGCTGGTAATTACCATTTCCGTTATCTACACTCGAAAGTGATTTAATACTCGATACAGCGCTGGCTCCGCCATAGGCCCCAATTTTCTCAACCAACTGACTCTGATGAAGTCTGGCATAAAGCTTCACAGGACCATCTGAAAGCTGTTCGACAAAATAATCTTTCAAATAAATGAAGTTGCGGTCTTGAATAGTAACTATGACCACTTTTTTGGGCTCGGCAATATTCATAACTTCATTATTTACTCCCATAAATTGCATCTGATCTATGAAGGTGTCATAATTCAGTTTACCGGCAGCTACCGTTCCATCTTTCAATACCACCTTACCCTCAGTAAATTGAGGAAATAAAAATTGGGTATTCACCGTAGCCGTATCACTATTAGATTGTGAATAAGAGAGTGCGCTAATGAGCAAAAAACAGATGAACAGTAAGGAATTGATGACGTTTTTCATAATATCAAAAGGTTTGCATCAAATATACAAAGTTTAACAATATGACAATAAAGTCAACCGCTTTCTTCTTGAATTAATTAAAAAATAAGTGAGGTTGAGATTTCACTTGCCTCTTCAAACGAGATCATGGCATTAAAGAGTTTAAAAGTCTGAAATGAAGACAGATCTTTTAATCCGATTTTGCCGGTTATAATTTTTCCGGATCGGATCAATGATTCCCTTCTCACCCCCATTAGAAGTGGGTAAAGAGGTGTAATCCAGTCATGGCCATTCCATAATGCGATATTGCAATAGCTTGTATCGGTTAATAAGTTATTTCTGACGATCAGGATATCATCTGCTTTCCCTCTCTTCAGGAAAAAATTGTTTATTTCGTCCCTTTGAACAAATTTATGATCGTAACTGATGTCGTTTGCTTCGACAATTTGTAACGATTGAATTGATTTTCGTTGATAAGGCTCAAGTTCTGTCTTTTCAATTTCTGTTTGATAGGTAACACGGCACTTCCACAATCCGTTTTGTGGTAACGACATTGCAGAGAGATGCTTTTCAAGGTCGCAAGGCTCCTTTATATCAAATAGCGCAGTCTGAGAACGCGAAAGTCGCTCCTGATGATAAGCCAGCAGTGAAGGCTCACCATTTTCAACGCGGATTGTTTCAATTAAACGGCACATATACTTTTTCTATCATTTCCTGATACTCCTGTTCACAATTACTGTTTACTGTTATGCCTCCACCTGAATGGTAGTAAAGCTGGCCATTTCTGTTTTCCACAAATCTAATCATTACGGCTGAATCCAGATCCTTTCCATCAAATATTCCGGCTACACCAGTATAATATCCCCGGGGTTCGGTTTCGGCATCCTCAATGATCTCCATTGTTTTCTTCTTGGGTGCTCCGGTAATCGATCCCGCAGGTAATAGTTCAGCGAAGAGGTTACCAATCTCACTGCTCCAGTCCTGGTCAAGGTCACCCGCAATTTCAGAACTAACCTGTAACAGGCTTTTCCGGTTAGTATTGATCCTATCAAAATATCTAAATCTTTCGACTCTTACATTCTTAGCCACCAGACTTAAATCGTTCCGGATTAAATCTACAATGGTATAGTGTTCAGCCATCTCCTTTTCATCGTTTAATATCATCTCCTCTGCATTTTCCAAAGCAGCATCAATCGTTCCCTTCATTGGAAACGACCGGATTGTGTTATTTGTGATAGTCACAAATTTCTCTGGTGAGTAACAGGTGAATTTATCATCGACCCAAAGCCTGAAAGGAGCCCTGCTCATAAAAAAGAAATCTTTCAAACCAAGATCTGAAAATACTGGGGTTGCAAAAGTCAGGTTGGTCAGGAATGAATTACCAAACCGGATGTTCTTCACCACCGTGTAAAAGCCTCTTTGGTAAATCTCTTCTGAGATTGGCTCTCTTCTGAACTGGAAGTTTTGATGACAAACAGGATTGGGCTCCTCAATATTTGTTATTCCATTGAAATCATAACAAATGAATCGAGGATCAATTTGAGAAAGTGGTTCTATGATCGCCTTTTCCATCTTGTAATCAATGATAAACAAAAAGGGAGTTCGTGATTTTCCCAATTCGTTCATACGATCAATACCTAAAGACCGGAAGGGGATTTCATTGATCATTGGACAATATCATTGATTGAATAGCCCAACTGAGTTAGTTTTTGTGGACTTAGTATATCTTTTAAAAGTGGTTCAGCAACAAGCTTTAGTTTCCTGTTTGCTTCAAAGACATCGATATGATCCGTTTTCATTAAAACGGAAAGTTCAGATGCTTTATGATAGCCGATATAGGGGTTCAGGGCAGTTGTGATTGAAGGACTCTTATAAAGCAGGGCGACGGATTGTTCTTCATTGATAACGATGCCTTTTACAAGGTTTATGCACAGCGTGTTGTTCATCCCTGTAAGCAGTTTAAGGCTCTCCAGCATTGCATGTCCTATCAGGGGGATATAGGCATTCAAATCCAGGCAACCCTGTGCACAGAGCCCCGTTATGAGCTGATCATTGGCATAGATCTGATGGGCACAACTGATGATGTATTCAGGGATCACCGGGTTGACCTTGCCGGGCATGATAGAACTTCCTACCTGGACCTGTGGAATCGTGATGCCATGGGAGGCGCTGACATCTGCTGCCAGCAAACGAAGGTCATTCACCATCTTCTCCAAATTAACGGCGTTGGCTTTCAATATGGCATGTACTTCAACAAAAGCATCCAGGTTACTGGTTGCATCACATAGATTCTCTCCTCTTGTCAGAGGTAGTCCGGTCAGTTGTTGTAGTCTGGAAACCACCTCCATGATATGAAACCTTGGAATCCCCATCCCGGTCCCGATGGCTCCTCCACCCAGGTTGACCACTTTGATTCTTTCAAAGCACTTGGAGACCCGCCACCAGTCGCGTGACAAGGCGTCGCTGTAATTGCTGAATAGCCTGCCCCATGTTGAAGGAACGGCCTCCTGCATCTGCGTATAACCAATACGGAGGGTATTTCTATGTAGGGTCTCGCATTGTTCCACTTCCTGACGAAGCGTGTTGATGGACTCCTCCAGTTTCACCAATAACTTCATCACAGCTACCCGTAAAGCTGTAGGGACCACATCATTCGTGCTCTGGAACACATTGGCCTGCTCTACAGGATCAATGGTATCATAATCCCCCGGATGAAGTCCGATCTTCTGTAATGCAGCATTGGCAATAATCTCATTGATGTTCATGTTGATGCTGGTACCAGCTCCCCCGCTGATGGCAGGAACGATAAACTGATCAAACCACTTACCATCCGCTATATCCAATGAAACAGACAACAAGGCATTCAGTATCTCATCATCGATCAGATGAAACTGTCCTGCTTTATCCAACTCTTTTTTAACGAGTGCCTTTTTAAATTCAATATACGTCAGATAGCAGGCATGCTTCACAAGACCCAGGGCTTGATACCATTCCAATGAAAACCCTGTAGTATCAGGAAAATTGTTTCTTGCCCTTTGGGCATGTATCCCGTAAAGTGCATCTGCAGGGATCTGCATTGTTCCCAGAAAGTCCTTTTCTTCGCGCATAGTTGTTCATTAATTTACAAAGGTAAAAGTAATAAAAGTGTTTTGATTACTTTTGTTCTATTCACATGATTCCGAAAGCTGTGGAACGGCCTTTTATGTTGAAATAAAAAAAAGCTGGTGCAGATTTAAAATCTGCACCAGCTTTTTTTATACCATCTTTTTTTTATTATTTATACCCTTCAGTATGAACGCTTTTAACAGCCCGTCCTGAAGGATCATTCATATTCTTAAAAGCCGGATCCCATGCAATGGCTTCCGGAGTGCTGCAAGCTACAGAAGGCACCGATGGCACACAAGCAGCAGCAGAATCTGAAGGGAAGTGTTCACTAAAGATCGACCGGTAATAGTATTCCTCTTTCGACATTGGAGGATGGATAGGGAAACGGTACTTTGCATGAGCCAACTGCTCATCAGAAACCGCCTTGGCAGTGGTTGCCTTTAAAGTATCGATCCAGCTGTATCCAACCCCGTCAGAGAATTGTTCTTTTTGTCTCCAGGCAATACTTGCCGGCAGATAATCTTCAAACGCCTTGCGCAGGATCCATTTTTCCATACGGCCATTCTTCGCCATCTTCTCTTCAGGATTGATCCGCATTGCAACATCCATGAATTCTTTATCCAGGAATGGAACACGTCCCTCAACTCCCCAGGCAGCCATCGACTTGTTGGCCCTGAGACAATCATACAGATGAAGTTTGCTGATCTTACGAACTGTTTCCTCATGAAAAGCTCTTGCTGATGGCGCCTTGTGGAAATAAAGGTAACCACCAAAGATCTCATCAGCGCCCTCACCCGAGAGGACCATCTTGATTCCCATTGATTTGATCACACGGGCCATCAAATACATCGGAGTAGAAGCCCTTATGGTTGTCACATCATACGTTTCCAGATGATAAATCACATCGCGGATAGCATCTAAGCCCTCCTGGATCGTGAAATGAATCTCGTGATGCACCGAACCAATATGTTCGGCTACTTTAGCGGCAGCAATCAAGTCGGGCGAACCAACCAGTCCAACTGCAAATGAATGTAATTGCGGATACCAGGCCTCTTGTGTGTCTTTAGACTCAATACGATGGCCTGCATATTTCTTAGCAATGGCTGAGATGATGGAAGAGTCGAGCCCTCCTGAAAGCAATACCCCGTAAGGCACATCCGACATCAACTGACGGTGTACGGAGCTTTCCAAAGCTTGTTTCAGCTCTTCGATATCGGCAGCATTGTCTTTTACTGCATCGAATTCCATCCAGTCGCGGGTATACCATTTTTTCATTTCACCATCACCACTGTACAGGTAGTAACCGGGCAGGAATTCTTCAATCCTGTTGCAAACACCCTCCAGCGCTTTGAGTTCAGAAGCCACATAAAAGTTACCAAACTTATCCCATCCCTTGTAGAGAGGGATAACGCCAATAGAGTCACGGGCTATCAGGTAACAATCCTTTTCCTTATCATAGAGTGCAAAAGCAAAAATACCATTCAAATCCTCAATAAAATCTATTCCCTTTTGATGATAGAGCGCCAATATGACTTCGCAATCTGAGTTGGTCAGAAATTCATACGAACCATTTAACTGTTCGCGGATTTGCATGTGATTGTATATTTCACCATTCACAGACAGAACGAGATTCCCGTCTTTACTAAACAATGGCTGTTGACCCGAAGCCGGATCCACAATTGAAAGCCTTTCATGAGCCAATATTGCTTTTTCACCACAATAAATACCCGACCAGTCAGGTCCTCTGTGACGAAGTTTCTTCGACATTTCAAGAACTTTCACCCTTAAATCCTGAGCGTTTACCTTTAAATCCAAAACTGCAACAATTCCACACATATGATTATTATTAAACTTATTTAATTTCGACCTACTCAAAAATGCAATTCGAGGATCAGTCCGATAACATGATGTTATAGGATAAAAGTATTTACCGGCATTATTTTCTTTAAGCCGGTTCATCTCTTTTGATGACTCCCGGATCATCCTTAGGCCACTATCCGATCATTAGTAGATACTCCTTCCGATTTCCGCACATTCTCTGCACGTGTTCCGTAGCTTTTCCGCATAAATTAAGCGGAGAACGTGCGGAGAATGTGCGGAACTCGTGCGGAGATCGTGCGGAGAACCTCTTCTTCATCCCTGGAGTTTCCGGTCTGTTTCTGTTCATCATCCCCTGATCAAACTTTTCAAACTGATCCCAATTCAACCCTTTCAAACAAATTCCTACTCCTTTTAAATAAAAAAAGAGGCTTTCCTTTTGGGAAAACCTCTTTGTTATATTTTAGTAACAATAAAATCTTCCCCTTTATCTTTCAAACGGATTATTAAAAAGAAGATTAAAATTGTTCAGCGTAAACATGTCGTTGTTTTTTATGCTACAAATGTAAAACAGAAATTGATTGGTAATCATATATATTGAAATAATTTAAGAATTTAACAATTTTCAACAAATGAATGAATTTTCATACAACTCACTAAGGCTGCAATTTTATTCATTCCAACAAACCTGTTAAAAAGAAAAAATCATATATTTACCACAATTAAACAACCCTCTACATGAAAGCTTATTATCTCATTATTTTACTTTTTATTACTGTGCAACTCCAGGCCCAGGATCGGGTCACAGGACGTGCATTTGCAACCCGGTCAGAAGTCATCGCTCAGCATGGCATGGTCTGTACCAGTCAACCGCTTGTGACCCAGGTAGCACTTGATATCCTTAAAGCCGGTGGCTCTGCAATCGATGCTGCCATTGCAGCCGATGCAACGCTAGGCCTGATGGAACCAACAGGTTCAGGCGTTGGAGGAGATCTGTTTGCTATTGTCTGGGATGCCAAGACCAAGAAACTCTATGGGCTCAATGCCAGTGGCCGTTCTCCAAAATCACTCACCAAAGAAATCCTGGTAAGCAAAGGCATCAAGATCATCCCATCAACAGGCCCCCTACCCGTTTCGGTACCCGGATGTGTTGATGGCTGGTATGAATTGCATAACAAGTTTGGAAAACTCCCCATGAAACAAGTTCTGGCCGGAGCCATCCGTTATGCCAGAGAAGGATTCCCCGTGAGTGAACTGATCGCTTATTACATGGGTTCCAACACAAGGTCATTGCTGCAATTCCCCAATATCCGTGAAACCTATATGCCAAACGGGGCGCCTCCAAAAAAAGGTGAGATCTTTAAAAACCCTTTCCTTGCCAATACCCTTCAGAAGATTGCCGATGGTGGCCGGGATGCTTTTTACAAGGGCGAAATCGCTCACACGATAGATGCGTTCATGAAAAAGAACGGGGGCTATTTGACCTATGAAGACATGGCTTCACATCATTCGGAATGGGTAGAGCCACTTTCTACAAACTACAGGGGTTATGACGTTTGGGAACTTCCCCCCAATAGCCAGGGCATCGCAGCTCTCCAGATGCTCAATATCATGGAAGCTTATGATGTGAAGTCAATGGGATTTGGTAGCGCCGATTATGTCCACCTGTTTGTTGAAGCCAAGAAGCTGGCTTTCGAAGACAGGGCTAAATTTTATGCAGACCCTGAGTTTAACCAGTTACCCATAAAGCAACTGATCTCAAAAGACTATGCAGCCGAACGCCGGAAACTGATCGACATGAAAAGATCTGCCCGCCGGGTCATGCCTGGTAATCCTGAACATGCAAACACTATCTACCTTACTGTTGCTGATGATGAAGGGAACATGGTTTCTTTCATCCAGAGTAATTACAGGGGAATGGGCAGCGGCATGTGTCCCGACGGCCTTGGATTCATCTTTCAGGATCGCGGTGAGATGTTCACCATGGAAGATAACCATGTCAATACTTATGCTCCGGGAAAACGACCTTTTCAGACCATCATCCCTTCATTCATTACCAAGGATGGTAAACCCTGGGTCAGTTTTGGGGTAATGGGTGGCGCAATGCAACCACAGGGTCATGTACAGATTGTTTGCAACCTGATCGACTTCGGGATGAACCTTCAGGAAGCCGGAGACGCACCTCGCATCCAGCATGACTTCTCTTCAGAGCCAACAGGGCAAAAAGCTGTAGATGGAGGTATCGTATATCTTGAAAGCGGATTTAGTTATGAGACTATCCGTGAACTGATGCAAAGAGGCCATAAGATCCAGTTCGACCTGGGTGGTTACGGAGGCTATCAGGCCATCATGTACGACGAAAAGAACAAAGTGTACTACGGCGCTTCCGAATCCAGAAAAGACGGACAGGCGGCAGGATACTAGAAAGACAAAAATGTAAGGATGGCACATATGGCCATCCTTACATTTTTTTTATTTGAACAGGCCACCAATGCGCCATTTGAGTCCCCAATCGTCAGAATATTGAGTTTTTTCTGTGTCGGCTCAATGTTAACCGGTCTACTTTTAGCAAAACACATAACTGGAATTAAAAAGCTTAAAATCAATAGAGACCATACATTTTTCATGGTAGATAGTTCAAAATGGTATATCTTTGAAAAGAAAATCAATTTAATTTTTTATGGCAACAAATTATAAAGCAGAACTCGTGGGTGTTTTCGGTCATCCTGTTTCAGAAAATCCAACTATAGTTATGCAGGAAGCTGCTTTTAATGCACTACATTTAAACTGGAGGTATCTTACCATTGAAGTTCTTCCCGAAGATCTTGAAAATGCAATAAAAGGTTTGAGAGCGTTTAATATGCGCGGTATTAACTTAACAATTCCACATAAAGTTGAGGTTTTAAAATACCTTGATGAAGTCTCCCCTGCCGCAAAATTAATGGGTGCTGTAAATACTGTTGTAAATATTGACAACAAATTAATAGGTGAAAACACCGATGGCAAAGGATTTATGCAGGCATTGACTGTCGATGCCAAAGTAAATCCGAAGGGAAAGAAAGTAGTGGTCCTGGGTGCAGGTGGCGCTGCAAGAGCAATTACTGTTGAACTGGCTCTGGCAGGTGTTGAACGGATAACAATAGTAAATCGTTCTAAAACTCGTGGTGAAATTCTTACCGAACTGCTAAATTCAAAGACTTCTGCAAAAACAAATTTTCATATTTGGGAGGGAATGTATTCTATTCCATCGGATACTGATATTTTTATAAATGCTACATCGATTGGACTTTTCCCCAATATCAACGATAAACCTGAAGTTGATTATCAATCAGTAAACGCAAATATGTTGGTATGTGATGTCATTCATACGCCCATGACTCCCTTTTTAGCAGAAGCCCAAAAAAGAGGCGCAAAGATTCTTGATGGTCTTGGGATGCTCGTTTATCAGGGTGCAATTGGTTTTAAAATTTGGACGGGCATCGATGCACCGGTTGAAGTAATGCATGAAGCGCTTTCTAAGGCATTTGAGATAGAAAATTAATATTGAAAAGAAATATTTATGAAAAAAGATGGAATTTTAAATGAGAGTCTTCTCAGATTAATCGGAAGCCTGGGGCATACTGATCAATTTACAATAAGTGACGTAGGGCTTCCCGTCCCTAAAAATGTTGAAAAGATTGATCTTGCAATAACGAAAGGGAAACTCGCATTTCTTGATGTTCTTAAGCCAATCTTAGAGGAGGTTGTGATTGAAAAAATAATCATCGCAAAGGAGCTTAAAATCAAAAGTCCTGAAATGTATAGTGCAATATTAAAATTAACTGGTAATATTGTTATTGAAGAAGTTACGCATGAAGATTTTAAAATATTAACTGCCAATTCCAAAGCAGTAGTACGAACCGGAGAGTGTACACCTTACACCAATATAATCTTGCAATCCGGAGTTAACTTCTCATGAAAATATTAAATTTTGGTTCACTCAATATTGATTATTTTTATGATGTAAATCACATCGTCTGTCCTGGAGAAACAACAAAAAGCATCAGTCTTTCAAAAAATGCGGGTGGGAAAGGTTTAAATCAATCAGTTGCGATATCAAGTGCAGGTATGCAAGTATTTCATGCCGGACTCATTGGTAATGATGGTATTTTTCTAAAAGAATTTCTGGAAGAAAAAAAAATTGATACCACCTTCATAAAAATGCTTGATGATCAACCAAGTGGGCATGCCATCATTCAGGTTGACGAAAATGGCCAAAATTCAATTATTCTCCATGGCGGGGCGAATTTAAAACTCAATGAAGATTATGTAAATGAGGTTTTCAATCATTTTAATAAAGAGGATATTGTAATTCTTCAAAATGAAATAAATTTAATTCCCTACATTATCCAAAAAGCACATAAAAAAGGACTTATAATCTTTTTTAATCCGGCGCCAATGAGTCGGGAAGTATTCAATTACCCTCTTGATTGTATTGATTATTTTATTGTAAATGAGATAGAAGGCAGAGAATTAACCGGTGAGTCAGAACCGGATAAAATACTTTCTACATTGATAAATAAGTATTCGGATTCATCTGTTATTTTGACCTTGGGTGAAAACGGAAGTGCTTTTGCTGATAAAAATGGAATCATAAAAATGCCGGCAGAAAAAGTAAATGTTGCCGATACCACTGCTGCCGGTGATACCTTCATCGGTTATTTTATTTCAGAATTTGTAAGAAAAGGTGATATTGAAAGGTCTTTAAAAATAGCGACCAGAGCATCTTCAATTTGCGTTTCACGTCGTGGTTCTGCAGATTCGATTCCAAAATTTAATGAAGTATATTAATGCGATATTGCCAAATCGCTATACTAAGTTCTCATGAGACAAGAAATGGTCCATTTACTTAGCGTATAAAATGAATGAATTTCGGAGTAAGCTTTTACAAATTCTACTTTTGTTATCTTTACATCATCTACACTGCGCTTGCGCAAACTGATGGCATGTAATTGGAACACTACGAAGACAAAAGGTCCTTTAATAATTACATTGATGAATACTATGAAATTTAATACCTTTCTACTCGTATTTCTACTCTGCAGTTGTTCACTCTATGCACAGGTAAATTCTGAAAAATGGAAAATATTTGAATTGACCCTAAGTGGGCCCTCCACCGGGAATCCATTTATTGACGTTCAACTATCCGGCAAGTTTATCAACGAAAAAGATACTATTTCGGTAACCGGATTTTATGACGGTGAGGGCGTTTACAAGATCCGGTTTATGCCCCAAAAGGAAGGGGCATGGAAGTATGTAACCTCCAGTAATATCAAGAAACTGGCTGATAAAAAAGGAAGTTTTGTTTGCACACCTGCTCTGAAAAATAATCACGGGCCTGTAGCTGTGAAAGACACCTTTTATTTTGCCTATGCTGACGGAACCCCGCATCATTCGTTTGGCACCACCTGCTATGGTTGGGTTCATCAGGGCGACAGCCTGGCAGATGTTACGCTTAAAACGCTTTCACAAGGTTATTTCAATAAGATGCGGATGTGTATCTTCCCAAAAAGCTACGATTGGAACAATAATGAACCTAAGTTCTATCCTTTTGAAGGGAAACCGCTAAAGAATTGGGATTATAGCCGATTGAACCCTGCATTTTTCCGAAACATCGAAAAGAGAATCCGACAGCTTGACTCATTGGGAATTGAGGCCGATTTGATTGTTTTTCATCCTTATGACCGCTGGGGATTCAGCAATCTCGACCGTACGACCGAAGACCTGTATATCAACTACATTATTGCACGGTTTGCTGCATACAAGAATGTGTGGTGGAGCATGGCCAACGAGTACGATTTTATGAAAAACAAGAAGATGAGCGACTGGGATTATTATATTGAACAATTTGCCAGGAAGGATCCTTTCCATCACCTCATCAGTATTCACAATGGCTCTCGGTTATACAATCATACCAATCCTTTAATCACACACGTTAGCATTCAGGGTGAAGATACCTATAGGGCAAAAGAGTATAAGGCCAAATATAAGAAGCCCGTTGTGTTTGACGAATGTCGTTACGAAGGAAATATACCCTGGTCATGGGGCAATCTTACAGCTCAATCGTTGACGGACAAATTCTGGAGAGGGATTACCAATGGCGGATATGTTGGACATGGAGAAACCTATGTGACCGAAAACCCTGTTAAATTCCCGAATGAATCGTCAGATATCTTATGGTGGTCCAAGGGTGGTGTCCTGAGAGGAGAGAGCCCTGCACGCATCAAGTTCCTTCGTCAAATCATCGAGTCGGCACCATTCAAAATGAAACCGATTCCTTTGTTTACCTGGATGCCCTTCTCTTGTATTGGTATAAATCGGGAATACTATTTGGGCTATTTAAACGATGCTCAACCACGAAGTGTTGTAATTGATCTTCCCAAAGACTCATTTTATAAGGTCGAAGTTATTGACACCTGGAACATGACGATAACCCCGATCGAAAAGAAATTTTCAGGACACAGTTTAATCGAATTACCAGCAAAACCATATATCGCTCTAAGGATTGTAAAACAGAAGTAAAAGGAACAATTTTCCGCTTTATCATAAATTTAACATCAACTATCAAAATGAAAAAAAACGAATTCAAATTTACACTGCTCATTCTATTTTGTTTTTTTCTGTCTATTAGCTCTGGTAATGCCCAGAAAGGTGGAAAACTCAAGATGTGGTACGACAAACCTGCCAGTAACTGGAATGAAGCGCTCCCGATTGGCAATGGTCGTATTGCTGCCATGGTTTTTGGTAACCCCGCCAAAGAACAACTCCAATTCAACGAAAGTTCATTCTGGTCAGGAGGACCATCACGGAATGATAACCCGGATGGGTTGCAGGGACTGGATTCGATTCGATATTATATCTTTAAAGGAAATTACAAAAGGGCTAATACGCTTTCAAACAAATTCCTGACTGCCAAAAAGTTACATGGTTCCATGTTCCAGGTTATCGGAAACTTAAACCTGGCTTTCGATGGGACAGAAAACTGTACAGATTATTACCGCGAACTTGATTTGGAAAAGGCCATTTCTACAACCACTTACAAAGTTGGAGGAGTTACCTATAAAAGAGAAGTTTTTGCATCACAACCTGATCAGGTAATAGTAGTAAAGTTATCTGCCAGTGAGCCGGGAAAACTATCTTTCACAGCCAGTTTTGACGGTGATTTGAAAAAAAGTATCTCAGCCCTGGATGCCCATACTCTTGAAATGACCGGTCTTTCCGGTAACCATGAAGGTGTAACAGGACAAGTCAAATTTGACACAAGGGCAAAAATCATGAATTCAGGAGGTACAGCCACTGTTTCTTCTGATAAAATCAATGTGAGCAAAGCCAATGAAGTAACCATTTTAATCTCCATTGCAACCAACTTTGTTAACTACAAAGATTTGTCAGCCAATGAAGTTGAAAGGTGCACCAAATATCTTGCCTTAGCTGAGAAAAAGACCTATCCAATAATGTTGAAAAGCCATATTGCCGCTTTTCAGAAATATTTCAACCGTGTAAACTTTGACCTCGGCACTTCTGATGCAGCAAAGAATACGACAGACTTCAGGATCAAAAACTTTTCAAAAAGCTATGATCCTGAACTGGTTACCATGTATTATCAGTTTGGTCGATATCTGCTCATCTGTTCTTCCCAGCCTGGCGGACAACCTGCCAACCTACAAGGCATCTGGAACGGTAATAACAATCCTTCCTGGGACAGTAAGTACACGATCAATATCAATACAGAAATGAACTACTGGCCGGCTGAAAAAACCAACCTGACAGAAATGCATGAACCCCTGATTCAAATGATCAAGGATCTTTCAGAAACAGGAAAGGAAACTGCCAAAGTGATGTATGGTGCCAATGGTTGGGTTGCCCATCACAATACCGATATCTGGAGGATCACCGGTGTGGTCGACTTTGCCGATGCAGGTCAATGGCCCATGGGTGGAGCCTGGCTGTCACAGCACCTGTGGGAGAAATACCTTTACAATGGTGATTTAAAATATCTAGCCTCAGTTTATCCGGTATTGAAATCAGCCTGTGAATTTTATAAAGACTTTTTAATTGAAGAACCTACCCATAAATGGTTGGTTGTAAGTCCTTCTGTTTCTCCTGAAAACACTCCCAGTGGACATCCCAGTGCGTTGGTTGCCGGAGCAACGATCGACAATCAGTTACTCTTCGATTTGTTTACCAAAACCATCAAGGCAGCAAAACTTCTCAAGAAAGACGATGCATTGATGGCCGATTTCAGCAAGATCCTCAGTCGTCTGGCTCCAATGCAAATTGGCAAATTAGGACAGTTGCAGGAATGGTTGGAAGATTGGGATAATGCAAATGACCATAACCGCCATGTCTCACATCTTTATGGTTTGTTCCCAAGCAACCAGATCTCTGCCTATACGACTCCAAAACTGTTTGATGCAGCCCGTACCTCGCTGATGTATCGTGGTGATGTTTCAACCGGTTGGTCGATGGGCTGGAAAGTGAACCTATGGGCCCGCCTGCTGGATGGTAATCATGCAAGAAAACTTATTTCTGATCAGCTCACTTTAGTTCTGCCTGGTAGATCAGGTGGTCAAGGTGGGGGTACCTATCCAAACTTCTTCGATGCACATCCACCATTCCAGATCGATGGAAACTTTGGTTGCACTTCAGGTATTACCGAGATGCTCCTTCAGAGCCAGGATGGCTCCATCGATGTATTACCGGCATTACCTGATGAATGGAAAAACGGAAGTATCAATGGTTTAAAAGCTTATGGTGGTTACGAAATAAGTTGCACCTGGGAAAACAACCTGGTAAAGAAAATTACCATCACTTCGAAACTGGGAGGAAATTGCCGCATCCGGGTACCCAATGAAGTAGTTTTGAACGGGAGTGTAAAATTGAAAAAGGCAACAGGAGACAATCCAAATCCATTCTTTGCAATTGTTAAGGTTAAAGAACCTTTGATTTCGAAAGAGGCCAAGCTGAATCCAGTAAATCTAAAGACTACCTATTTATATGATTTCCCAACAACTGCGGGGAAAACATATACAATTATTTGTAAAAATTAATTATAGGACCAGGTCGATTTGAGCCAGGCTTTCATGTCCCTAAGAATTTTATTTCAAGATTATTCTTTGAAACATGAAAGCCAGGTTTAACTGGATTTACAACCCACTATTTTAGAATTTTGAGAATGCAAATTGATAGCTTGTTCAAAGATTTGGAAAGTGAAATTATTCAAACATCGTGGTTAAAGAAGCCAATTAATGAAGGTTTATGAAAAATAAAATACTCATAGGAATTGTATTGTTCCTTTTTTGCCAAAATACAATGGGTCAACTTTTTTTAGAAAACAATAAACGGCCGATACCATTCTCAAACAAAGAAGTAATACTATACGATTCGTGGATAAAACAGCGCGAAAAACTCAATACTGATTACCTTCATAGATTAGACCCGGAACAATTGTTACATAATTTCAGGGTGAATGCCGGAATAAAATCCAACGCAAAACCTCTCGAGGGATGGGAGGCCCCGTATATAGGATTACGAGGTCATTTCACGGGTCATTATTTATCGGCTTGTGCATCTTTGAGTGAAAAAGGAGATACCCTTTTGCGAAGAAGAATTAATTATATGGTTGATGCACTATGGGATTGTCAACAAAAATTAGGCGGTAAATACCTTAGTGCCTTCCCCGAAAAAGAATTCACAACCTTAGAAACTAAATTTGGCGGGGTATGGGCGCCATACTATACCTATCATAAAATTATGCAGGGTTTACTTGATGTATACACCCTTACCGGAAATAAAAAGGCATACACCATGGTTTTGAATATGGCTGATTATGTGAAGCAACGCATGGATAAATTATCGCCAGAAGTCATTGAAAAAGTGCTTTACACTTTTGATGCAAATCCTGCCAATGAACCTGGAGGAATGAACGACGTTTTACACAATTTGTATGCAGTCTCGAAGGATCCGGAACATCTGAAACTCGCCTCACTTTTTGACAGGAAATGGTTTAGTCAACCATTGTATGAAGGGAAAGATATATTATCAGGTTTGCATTCAAATACACATTTGCCCCTGGTAATTGGTTTTGCCAAACGTTATGAAAATACCGGTGAAACCTATTACCGGGATGTAACGGCTCATTTTTGGAATATGCTTATACATCATCATAGTTTCGTAAATGGTTCAAGTAGCGGGCCCCGTCCGATTAAAACCACCCCTACCTCACGCACAGCAGAGCATTGGGGTGAAGCAGACCAACTTAGCACAACACTTACCAGTGACATTGCTGAATCCTGCGTAACGCACAATACCCAAAAAATCACCAGCAAGCTTTTTCAATGGACCGCCTCACCCGAATACGCCGATGTATATATGAATACTTTTTACAATTCAGTAATGGCGTTGCAAAACAGTGAAAATGGAACATGCGTTTATCACCTTCCACTCAGTTCATCACAAACAAAGAAGTTTTTAAAAGAAACAGATTTCCGTTGTTGTAATGGATCCTCCATTGAAGCCTTTACACACCTTAATTCGAATATATATTTTCATACTAATGACAAAGTGTGGGTAAATCTGTATATTCCCTCTGAAGTGAAATGGGAACAACGAGGAGTAACAATCAGTCAAAAGGGTAATTTTCCTGCCAACCCTTCTGTACAATTTGTAATCTCAACAAAAAAACCTTCCAAATTTGCTATCAATATGTTTGTTCCGGAATGGGCAACTAATCAAACAAAAGTATTGATTAACGGGAAACCACTTTCCATTGATAGTAAACCACTTTCATACATAACCCTGGATAGAACATGGAAAAACGGAGACAAAATTGAATTGACCTTTGAATACAAATTCTATGTTAAAACCATGGCGGACAATAAAAATATGCTAGCCATCTATTATGGCCCTGTACTTTTAGCTTTTGATACAGATAAAAAATTATTACTCAAAGGGAACAGTTCCGACATCCTAAAGTCCATTTCCAAACAAGGAGATGACATGATTTTTACACTCCGGAACGATGGTATAGTCTATAAAATGCTCCCTTTTTACGAAATTACCAACACGACTTATGGAGTTTATGCAACAGTAGGAAATGAGTAATTTTAAACTCTCAACTAAATGAATTAATGGTGCCAGGCACAATTAATTACATTATTTATGGAGTTCATTTTATAAACCGTCCCATCTTTCATTACGAATTTTACATGTTCAAGAATGGTGATATCCTTTACAGGATTGCCTTCAACAGCAATAATGTCGGCAAGTTTTCCTATAATGAACCTTGATCGGTTTGATCTGGCTTAATTCTTTTTGAGATGATTATATTAGCAAAGACTTATTTCGATGAGCTGATATAAGAAGATGCCTGATCTTTCGGACCGCCTATATACTTTGGATAGTTCGGATAAGTACAGAGCAGATATCCTTTTCCTTCAGTATTCACTCCAATACGGCCTTCGGGGCTGACAACAATTGTTTTCGCAGGAGCGTTGCCATCTTCAACCCATGCAACGATCATATCCATTTTGTCACCAGAGTTTGGTGCCGGTATATTTTTCACTTCAACCGTTTCGCCATCTCCGTTCACAGAATAACTCCTGCCCGATAAACCATGACCTGCCTGTGGAACAACATACAATCGTGCAAATTTATCCAGATTGGTCTGTCCCATCTTGTTGATCAAAAACTGATAGTAATCAAGCTGAGCGCCTGAAGAGGCAATAAAATCCTGGGTGCCGACGGTAAACATTATTTTCCCACCATGTTTATAAAATACACTAAGATCAGGATTGGTGGCATCGAGCCATTCTGAAATCTGTTTCCGGCGCCCATTCAGTGCTTTTCCTTCCACATAGTCCAGTGGATTGGCTGATAGATTCTGCATCAGAAACGCAGTAACTCCAAGAACCCCCAGGGATGAATGTAACGGAGCGTTTTCAGCTGCGCCTTCCTGTCCCTTATAACGGGCAGGAGCAATCGTTCCAAAGGAAGCGGGATCGGTCGTTGGAAGCCACATTCCGAATGATTTAACACCATTTGAAAGAGGTGTTGCAAACTTATAGGGACTATAGACAAATTCAAGGGTCTTGATCTGTTCATCGCTGAGCCTGGCCGATGTGGAATTATCATCAGTTTTAGGATCCTTTCCGTTAGGCCCACGCAGGGCTGCCCAGGGATCTTTAGGCCCGTTACCATCCGTTACATTAAAAATAGCCCGTGAGGCCATGTAGTTATTGATGATCCCGTCTGACAATCCGTCCAGTTTATCACATTGCCTTAGAAACTCAGCCCTGATTGCATTAACCTTGGCAGGAGTCACCCAACTTGCCAAAGGTTTTTCCTGTATCCTGATCAGTTCAGGAGCCAGCATTAGCGTAGAAAAGCTGACTATAGGAACATCAGATATGATGCCGTTATAATCAGCAGGGTATCTTTGTGCAACCATTAATCCTTCGCGGCCACCCTGTGAAGCTCCGATATAATAGTTGTAGCGGGGACGTTCACCATAGATTCTTTCCATGATTACCATTGCAGCATCATGCGTCTTCTTCATTTGCATATATCCCAGATTCCTGATGGCCTCTTCATTTAGCGCCCAGTCATCCGGCTTTGATCCTGCAGGTCCTGAAGCCAATGATCCTCCACCTCCCATTCCACCCTGATGGCCCGAGTCGCTGCCATACATGGCGAATCCCTTATTGATATTAGGGTTCTTTCCTTCTCTGACCGTAATAGATCCGTTCATACCCCCACCCCCGGCTTGCATAGCATGGCGTGACCAAACAGCAGGAAGAAGGACCCTGAAATTAATGGGCCAGCCCTTTGGATCTACCGGCATGATCGAGCCTTCAACAACAGCGTAAGCAGGTGTGGCATCGGTTGCTTCAACCCAGCGGGGTGTATACAACTTGACCAGGCCAACCGGTTCTCCGATAGCCGAAGCCGGTATCGAGGTGCCTATCTTTTCAATGTCGGCTTTGGTGATTACTATACTTTTAGAAGTCGAATTCTGACCGACAGCAACTGTTACTGCCAAAATCAGTATTAAAGTGATCGATAGAAAACGTCTTTTCATTATTCCTTATATTTTGTGTGATTTTAATAGTATCATTTCTCAACACCTGTATCAGCTGGTATTCAAGCAAAATTACTTAATTATTTTTTCATAATTCAGTTATTTTTAATCTATAAAAATATGCTGACTTTAAATAATTCAGGTAATGAGAAAAATTGTTACATTAGTCGGATAATGTCTCCATTTGATCAGAGATCTATTTTTCAAATCTTAATGAATATGAAAACAAATGTTGGTATGATGCTTGCTCTGATCATGATGATCACTGTATCAGGCACTTTTGCCCAAAATACAAATAAGCCGGATAAAAAATTCTTTGTTTATCTCTGCTTCGGACAGTCGAACATGGAAGCCGGGGCGCGACCTGAAGAACAGGACAAGGGCGAGGTGAACAAGCGATTCCAGATGTTGGCAGCAGTTGATATGCCCAAACTGAACCGGACTATGGGTAATTGGTATGTAGCAACGCCTCCGCTCAACCGTGGCGAAAACAACATGGGTCCGGTGGATTTCTTTGGCAGAACAATGGTTGCAAATCTTCCTGAAAAATACCGTGTGGGCGTCATTAATGTGTCTGTCGCCGGAGCCATGATCGAACTTTGGGGTAAGGACACCTACAAGCCCTATCTCGACACCGTCAGGGTATGGATGAAGAACATCTGCAATCAATATGATGGAAATCCATACAAGCGTCTGGTCGATATGGCAAAGATTGCCCAGAAGGATGGTGTGATAAAGGGCATCCTTATTCACCAGGGCGAATCGAACTCAACCGACAAAGAGTGGTGCAAAAAGGTGAAGGCTATCTATGATAATCTAATGAAGGATCTGAATCTCAAGCCAAAAGATGTCCCACTCTTGTCCGGCGAATTAAAGAGTGCAGAAGAAGGTGGCCAGTGCGCATCTTTCAACACTGAAATATTACCGAATCTACCCAAAATATTACCCAACTCCTACATCATTTCGTCTAAGGGCTGCAAGGGAACCAAAGACGCATGGCATTTCAACACAACCGGGATGCGCGAACTTGGCAAGCGCTATGCCATCCAAATGCTAAAGATCCAAGGTTTTAAGTACACCGGGGAATTTATGGGGTCAGGCACCAATTCTGGAAATATTGAATTGTAATATCAAACATTAATAAATATTTTTACTTACCTATTTAACAAAACAAGTCTATGAATTTCAAGAAATTACTCATCATTGTTTTAGTGGCTATTTCAGCTATTAACGTTAATGCACAGAAGGCAAACAAAAAAGGGATCATCAAATTATTTAACGGCAAAGATTTCACAGGATGGAAATTACAGATGTCCAAAGATGCAGATCCAGCCAATACCTGGAGCATTGTCGATGGGATGATTCATTGTGTTGGGAAACCAAACGGCTTCATCAGAACCGTACAGCCCTATTCCAATTTCAAGGTAACCACAGAGTGGCGATTTGTCAAGCCAGGCAATACAGGCATGATGGTGTTTATGCAAGAGCCTGATGCTGTGTGGCCTCGCTGTGTAGAATGTCAGGGGATGCACGACCATCAAGGCGATTTCTGGATCTGGGGTGGAGTAAAATTCACTAAGACACCTGATATGGTTCTTCAGAACAATGGTGTTATTATGCAAAAAGCCTCTGCTGAAAAACCGGTCGGTGAATGGAATACCTACCAGGTCGTGTGCGAAGGCAATAGCGTAGAAATTATTGTAAATGGTCAGTCAATGAATAAGATCACAGGTTGCGATATGTCAACCGGATATATCGGACTTCAGAGCGAAGGTGCTGAATTGGATATTCGGAGTATAACTGTTGAGCCTTTGAAATAGTTTCACGGTTTGCTTCACTGAATCTAAAAAGACCTCTACATGTCGCGCGGCGAAGGATGTAGAGGTTTTTTTTCGTTATGAATCTGACTGAGGCCAATACCCCATTAATATTCTGAATACTTTAAAAACAACCATGTCGAAACAAGGGCCTTGAACCAGACTGTAAAAAGAAATATTGAACGACTCCCTGAAATGTTTATGTTCCAGTTAACAGAATTAGAATTTGAAATCTTGAAATCACAAATTGTGATATCAAGTTGGGGCGGAACACGAAAACCTCCCAATGCCTTCACTAAACAAGAAGTAGCGTTGCTTTCAAGTGTTTTAAGGAGCAAGAAAGCCAGAGTAAATGGTTCCTGGCCCATAAATAACATTTAATTATAAGCATTTGAACTAAATTATTCCTTTTTTGTAAAATTACTCAATATATTGAGTAATTTTACTCACTATATTGAGTAAATTATTATAACATGTTTGAACGTCCATATTTAGAGCCACTTAAGGCCAGAATAAATGAACAAAGAAAGTTCATTCAAGTCGTAATGGGACCTCGCCAGATTGGAAAAACAACCTTGATTACCCAATTAGTGCAAAAACTATCCATAGGGTACACCTTTGAATCGGCAGATGCTATTTCAAACTCAAACACTGCATGGTTACGACAGGTCTGGGAAACGGCAAGGATAAAGATGCAGGCCTCAGGAGCCATGGAATATCTATTGGTAATTGATGAAATACAAAAAATAGATAATTGGAGCGAAACGGTAAAGCAACAATGGGATCTGGATACACGTCAGGGAACAAACATCAAAGTTGTTCTTTTGGGATCTTCCCGTTTACTCATTCAAAAAGGACTGACAGAGTCACTAGCTGGCCGGTTTGAAACCAACTATTTAGGTCACTGGTCTTTTCAGGAAATGCACAGCGCTTTTGGGTGGGGCATCAAAGAGTATATCTATTTCGGAGGGTATCCGGGCTCGGCATCCCTTATAAATGATGAAGAACGATGGAAAAATTATATCAAAGATTCTTTAATAGAGACGAGCATCTCGAAAGATATTTTGATGCTGACACGCATAGATAAACCCGCGTTGCTTAAACGCCTTTTTGAGTTAGGATCTTTGTATTCCGGTCAGATTCTTTCGTATACTAAACTAATCAGTGAAATGCAGGATGCCGGAAATACAACCACCCTCTCCCACTATCTGAATTTGCTTTCCGATTGTGGACTTTTGGGAGGATTGGAAAAATATGCCGGGAGCGTAATTCGAAAACGATCATCAAGTCCTAAATTTCAGGTATATAACAATGCCTTGTTAACAGCACAGGATGATAATCAATTTTCGAATATTGATGCCAATCCTAAAGAATGGGGTCGTTTGGTAGAATCGGCTATCGGTACCCATTTAATTAATCATTCCGTATCAGGGCGCTACAATCTTTATTATTGGAGAGAAGGCAATGAAGAAGTTGATTTCGTGATGGAAAAGGATGGAAAGGTAATTGCCATTGAGGTTAAAAGTGGTAAAAAAGGTGAGAATAAAGGCATGAACACCTTTGCCGAGAAATTCCATCCGGAGAAAGTCTTGTTAGTTGGAACCGGCGGAATACCACATGAAGGATTTTTAAAGATCAGGCCAATGGAGTTGTTTTAAAAATAAATGGTGCCTGCCACCATTATGCATATACATTTTTCCCAAAACAAAAAACCTGGTGCTGCCTATTTGGCGTAAAAAATAAGGGGCAATAACAAAAAATTTAAAAAAGTCGTACCTTTACCTTTCGATTGTAGATAAACCTCAATAAATGGGGTTTATAGCAAAACCAAAGGTAATGGCGAGAAGTACATATATATCAGAAAATCTGACACAAAAGCAAATTGATTTTATGCTCATGCTGGATGATTATGAGCTAGATATTTTTTCTTTGGAAGAGATAAAGAAACAGGCATCTGATAAATTCGAAGATGTAAATGAATTGGTAGAAAATCTCGTTCATAAAAAAATCCTTTCCAGAATAGAGAGAGGAAAGTATTGCCGTTCCAATTATCGGGATGAAAATGTAATAGGGTGTAATCTGGTTTTAGATGGAACAATAGCTTATTGGTCAGCTTTGAATAAGCACGGGCTGACCGAACAGTTTCCTAATTCTGTTTTCGTACAGACTACAAAAATCAAAAAGGACAAAACTGTATTCGGGGTATATTACAAATTCATAAAGATCGCCCCCTCCAAACGACAAGGTATATTTCAGGAAGGATTTGGTAATCATCGTTACCAAATGACAACTATTGAAAAAACTATTGCGGATTGTTTCGATTTACCGAAATATTCAGGAGGTTATGCAGAACTGATCAGGGCTTTTAATGAAGCAGAAATTGACAATGAAAAACTGATAGCAGCTTGCATAGCGATACATAATATCGCTGCTACAAAGCGTATGGGGTATTTGGCTGAAGTATTAAGAAAAATTGAACTACAGCGTTTCATTCAATACGCACAAAACCAAGTTAAAGAAAGATATAATCTATTTGACCCTTCCGGTGAAGAAGAAGGACCGTTTATAAGCAAATGGAAACTTAGATTAAACATTAGCAGCAGTCAAATTATGGATATAACCAGCAAACAATACTAAGTATAATGATTCTTCAAAAAGAAATAGCAAGTTTATCTGAACAATATGGCGTTGCAAAAACCGTCGTTGATAAAGATTGGGTGCTTGGTCATTTTATATCAGGAATATATACTGATGCAGAACTAAGAGGAAACCTGATTTTTAAGGGAGGAACATGTTTAAAAAAATGCTGGTTCCCTGATTACAGATTCTCAGAAGATCTTGATTTTACTTCTTTATCCGAAAGTTTCATATTTACAGATAAACACCTTGAAACTATATGCAATCATGTTAGAGCGTATGCGGGTATTCAAACCCATATCGTTTCATTGAAGCCATTGCTCTATCAAAACAAGCATGTAGGATATGAGGCTATAGTAAAATATTGGGGAGCTGATCATCCTAAAAATGAAGCTCCGGCTCCCCCTGAAAGATGGCAGACTAAAATAAAAATTGAAATCATTCTATACGAGAAATTAGTCTTTAAAAGTATAGATAAAAGAGTGCATCATCCTTATTCAGACGAGTTAGCATTAAAAGCATCAGTGCCATGTTATGCCATTGAAGAAGTATTGGCAGAGAAAATACGTGCGCTTATTCAAAGGTCATACACCGCACCGAGAGATTATTACGATATATGGTATTTGTCAACAAACATCACTGATTTGAATTGGGAAAAAATAGTTGAAGGCTTTTACGAAAAAATGAGATTTAAAGATTTAGAGTTTACTGGAATTGGACAACTAATAAATCCTAAAAGCGAAAAAGCTGTCATTGCAGCCTGGAAGAACAGTTTTGGACATCAGATAGATAGGAATAAAATGCCAGGTTATGAGGAAGTTAAAAGTAGTTTAACTAATTTATTTAATCAAATTTTCAATGACCCCAAAAGCAAAAACAGTCATTAATTTGTTCCGTTATGTATTAGCCCTAAATAACCGAGCTTTTTTATGTTAATTTTTTATTTATTTTTGTCATCGGACAAACTCCTGATGGTGATCATTATACCGAAGGAAATAAGACACTGTATATGCAAATAGGCAGTGT